>CESZ01027098.1_pt1 | contig 43216 bp, 39 predicted proteins | sample 531081 | NCBI WGS metagenome assembly CESZ01 (sample SAMEA2621260, study PRJEB7988) | marine metagenome | biome: marine biome (ENVO:00000447); feature: surface water layer (ENVO:00002042); material: "saline water (ENVO:00002010), including plankton (ENVO:xxxxxxxx)" | depth 5 m | reverse complement strand
AGTGATTTTAAGAATGAATACAACTCTTATGGGGGTAATGCTTATGGCCTAGCAAATACATTATTTCAAACAGCTTTTTTAAGACCTAACATAAAGAGTAATTTGGTACATAATTTGTATTTTTGTGGACAGTTAACGGTTCCAGGACCTGGAGTTCCCCCAGCTATAGTTTCGGGTGAACTTGTGGCTAATTTGATAAATAAATAAGATGTTTCTCTTTTACCACAAAATTTAAAAATAGTTTTATGAAAAATATTTTTGATCAAGTTTCATATAGTTGCAGTGAATATGTTACCAAAACATACAGTACTTCTTTTTCACTTGCTACTCGACTTCTTTCAAAAAATATCCGTAAAGACATATACAATATTTATGGATTTGTAAGATTTGCAGATGAAATTGTTGATTCCTTTCATGATTTTAATAAAACCGAATTATTTAATGATTTTGCAATCGATTTAGAAAAAGCACTATCAAATAGAATTCATCTCAACCCAATATTAAATTCATTCCAACATACATTTCACAAATATAAAATTGAAAAGGAGTTTGTGAATTCATTTATGAAAAGTATGAGAATGGATTTAAACAAAAAGATATATAAATCTGTTGAGGAATATAAAGAATATATCTATGGCTCAGCAGATGTGGTTGGCTTGATGTGCTTAAAGGTATTTGTTCAAGGGGACGAAACACTATTTAACTCTTTAAAACCACATGCCATGAGTCTTGGTTCAGCCTTTCAAAAAGTTAATTTTTTAAGAGATTTGAAAGCTGATAAAGAAATTCTTAAAAGATCATACTTTCCAAATACAAAATTTGAGAATTTAAGTGAAGTTCAGAAAAACAAAATAATTTCTGAAATAGAAGAAGATTTTAAAATTGGTTTAGAAGGCATCAAAAAGTTACCAATTGAGGCCAAATTTGGGGTTTTTATGGCGTTTAGATATTACAGTCAATTATTAAAGAAATTAAAAAGTACTCCTGCAACTGAAATTATCAATAAAAGAATAAGAGTTCCAAATCTTAAAAAATTTGAACTACTTACTAGAAGTTATTTAAAATATCAATTAAATTTATTATAAATGGAAATACTTAAAACAACTGCAGTTTTTATCTCAACCTTCTTTTTTATGGAATTTATGGCTTGGTTTTCACATAAATATATCATGCATGGTTTTTTATGGTCATTACATAAAGATCATCATAACCAAAATTTAAAGACCTCATGGTGGGAACGTAATGACCTTTTTTTCATATTTTATGCTGTGATTAGTATGGCATTCTTTTATTCTCAAGTAGAACTTGATTTTGGGTATGGTTTTGCAATTGGCTTTGGTATTATGGCATATGGCCTAACATATTTTATAGTTCATGACATCTTTATTCATCAAAGATTCAAAATCTTCAAAAAGTCTAATAATTGGTATGCAAATGGTGTTAGAAAAGCGCATAAAATGCATCATGCTAATTTAAAAAAAGATGGAGGTGAAAGTTTTGGAATGCTATTTCCACCAGTTAAGTATTTCAGAGATAAGTAGGATCATTTTTTTAAAATTTAATGAAAACTATTTCAAAATTTGATTATATCATTGTAGGAGGTGGACTTTCTGGTCTTCACCTGTCTTATTCTTTCCTGAATGACAAATACTTTAAAAATCATTCAATTTTAATTATTGAAAAAGAAAAGTCTAAAAAAAATGATAATTACTTTTCATACTGGGAATATGGTGACGGAAATTGGGATTCTATTCTAAAAAATAAGTGGAAAAAAGGAAATTTTTTTAGCAAAAATGAAAAACTTGAAATGGATTTTTCTAAATATAACTATAAAACTTTAAGTTCTTTGAAATTTAAGAAGTATGTTAAAGATAAACTGAAAAAGAAAAAAAAGTTCAAATTTATTAACGATACGGTTCTAAAAATAAGAGAAGAAAAAAATAAAGTTGTAGTTGTTGGAAATAAAAAAAATTATTATGCTAAACATATTTTTGACTCAAGAATCTCAAACAGCACATTACAAGAAATAAAGAATTATACATTTATAAAACAACATTTTCTTGGTTGGGTCATTAGAGCTGAAGAGCAGGTATTTAATAAAAATTTATTTGTTTTTATGGACTATCGAATTAGGAATAAGAATAGTACAGCATTTACTTACATTTTACCATTCAAAAAGAATGAAGCTTTAATTGAATATACTTATTTTTCAAAAAAAGAATTTGACAAAGAAGTATATGAGGAATATATTAGAGATTATTTAAAAAAGTATTTTGGAGGATTAAGTTACAAAATATTAAAAAAAGAATCTGGTGTAATTCCAATGACATCGTATCCTTTTCATAAAGATTCAACTAAAAATATTACTAAGATAGGAACAGCTGGTGGATGGGTCAAAGCTTCTACCGGCTACTCATTTAAGAATTGTGAAAAATACTCATTAAAAATTATTGATAACATTAAAAAAGGAAAAGATCCAAGAATTTTTCCAAAAAAAAGATACCAGTTCTTAGATAAAATTTTTTTAGGAGTACTTTCAAAATATAATTTTAGAGGTGAAACTATATTTTACAAAATGATCAAAAGAAATTATACAGAAAGAATATTACGCTTCCTTGATGAGCAAAGCAAACTAAAAGAAATCATAAAAATAATTATTTCCATGAGGTCAACTTATTTTATATTGGTCTTTTTTCAAAGCTTATTTAGGAAGAATTTATAGATTTTCTTTATTAATTAAGTTTAATGCAGATCCTTCATCATACCATTGAATTTGAGACTGATTATAAGAGTGATTTAAATTTACAAAGTTTTTGGTTCCATCAATATGCTTTAATTCAATTGTAATTTGTTTTCCTGGTGAAAATTGATCGAGATTAAGAAAACTTATGAAATCGTCCTCTTGAACTAAATCATAATCAAATTCATTTTGAAAAGTTAGTGCTAAAATACCCTGTTTTTTTAAATTTGTTTCATGAATTCTGGCAAAAGATTTAACAATTACTGCACAAACACCTAAATGTCTCGGCTCCATTGCAGCATGTTCTCTAGACGATCCTTCACCATAATTATGATCTCCCACAACAATTGTTTTAATATTATTTTTTTTGTAATCCCTTTGTGTATCAGGAACTCCACTATATTCACCTGTTAACTGATTTTTTACAAAATTAGTTTTCATATTAAAACTATTTACAGCACCAATTAAGCAGTTATTTGAAATGTTATCTAAATGTCCACGATATCTTAGCCATGGACCAGCCATCGATATATGATCAGTGGTACATTTTCCATGTGCTTTGATAAGTAATCTAGCATTCTTAATTTCTCTTCCGATGGGAGTAAATGGTTTTAACAATTGAAGTCTTTCTGATTTAGGATTAACAAATATGATTAAATCTGATCCATCCTGACTAGGCTCAATATATCCTGAGTCCTCACAATCAAAACCGTTTTTAGGTAATTCCACCCCAATTGGTGGATCTAACATAACCTCTTCACCTTTTTCATTAATAAGAGAATCTTTGGTAGGATCAAAATCTAATTTACCAGCTATTGCTATTGCGGCAACAATTTCAGGTGATCCAACAAAAGCGTGTGTATTTGGATTTCCGTCAGCCCTCTTTGAAAAATTTCTGTTAAAAGAATGAACAATTGTATTTTTTTCCTGACCTTTTAAATCACTTCTGTCCCATTGACCAATACAAGGACCACATGCATTTGTGAAAATTGTAGCATTGAGGTCTTCAAAAATTTTGAGAATTCCATCTCTCTCAGCAGTATATCTAACTTGTTCTGATCCAGGATTAATACCAAAGTCGGACTTTGTAATCAGATTCTTATCTACTGCCTGCTTAGCAATTGAAGCAGCTCTTGTCAAATCTTCATAGGACGAATTGGTGCATGAACCTATTAGTCCCCAATCTACTTTTAGTGGCCAATCATTTTTACGAGCTTTATCACCAATTTCAGAGACCGGAGTGGCTAAATCTGGCGTAAAAGGACCGTTTAAATGTGGTTTTAACTCACTAAGATTAATTTCGATTAACTGGTCAAAATATTTTTCAGGATTTGTATATACTTCTGGATCTGCAGTTAAATAATCTTTTATTTTATTTGCCTCAAAAGCTACATCCTCTCTTCCTGTTGCTTTTAAATACCTTTCCATAGATTTATCATAGCCAAATGTTGAAGTTGTAGCTCCAACCTCAGCACCCATATTACATATCGTTCCTTTTCCAGTACATGAAAGGGCTTTAGCACCAGGTCCAAAATATTCGATTATACATCCAGTGCCACCTTTCACCGTTAAAATTCCTGCGACCTTGAGAATAACATCTTTCGCAGATGACCATCCCTTTAATTCACCAGTTAACTTAACTCCAATAATCTTTGGAAATTTTAATTCCCAAGGCATTCCAGCCATAACGTCTACAGCATCAGCACCACCAACTCCAATAGCAACCATTCCTAAACCACCAGCATTTACGGTATGAGAATCAGTTCCTATCATCATTCCACCTGGAAAAGCATAATTCTCTAAAACAACTTGATGAATAATTCCAGCACCAGGCTCCCAAAAACCAATTCCATACTTATTTGAAACATCTCTTAAAAAATCAAATACCTCATTACTTACTTTATTCGCTCTTATAAGGTCCTTTTTTGCTCCCATTTTTGCCTGAATCAAATGGTCGCAATGAACAGTAGTAGGTACTGCAACTTTTAGTTTTCCTGCTTGCATAAACTGCAATAGAGCCATTTGAGCTGTTGCATCTTGACATGCAATTCTATCAGGTTTAAAGTCTACATAGTCTTTACCTCTTATAAAGGGTTTTTGTATTTTATGCCATAAGTGAGAGTATAGAATCTTTTCGGTTAGAGTAAATGGTTTATCTATAATAGCTTTAGCTTCATTTACATTTTTTACAATGTCCGAATAAATTTTTTTGATCATGTCGAAATCAAAAGCCATTATAGTTTTATTGTTAATTTATACAAAAATAATTAATAGAAGTAACTTAAAAAAAAAATACCAAATTATATCAACAGTATAAGATTAAAGTCATGATATTTTAAATATTATTAATTTTTAAACCAGTTGCTGTAGAATCTACAATCACGAAAATCCTTATTAATATTAATATATGTTTCGAATATTTTATCGTTTTGCCATTTTTCAATTTCCTTTAACTGTTTATTTTGAAGAGCAAGTTTTTGAATTTTTAAATAATCTTTTGAAAAATCTGCAATATGCTCATCATATCTATCAGAAACTGTAAGAATTTTAAATTTAATTGGGTTAAACTTGTCTTCATCTTGAAAAACAGCACTAACCTCACCTTCTTTTAAATTTGCAATTTGAGAATAAAGTTCGGGGTCCATCTTGGTTAACTCAAACTTATAATCCTGAGTTTCTGGATTAATTAATAGCCCACCATCATTCCTTGTTTCCGTTTCATCACTAGCTTCTAATGCGGCATCTGCAAATGAAATTTCACCTAAAATAATTCTATCTCTAATTTTGTTTAATTTTTCTTTGGTTTCGTCTATATCTTCTTGATTAATTTTTGGTCTTAGTAAGATAGTTCTAATATCATATTCCTGTCCTCTAATCTTTTCTAAATAAATTATAAAAAAACCATATTCTGTTTCAAATGGATCAGAAATTTCTCCTTCAGTTAATGAAAAAGCTACTTCATTAAATTTTTTAATCATGGGAGAATTTTTTCTGTTAATTGAGTATTTTCCTCCTCTTGTTCTTGAACCAGGGTCTTCACTATATAAAACAGCCTTTGAAATAAAACTAGCACCATTTTCAATTACATCTACTTTAAACTCTTTTAATCTATTAATTACCTTTTGCTTTTCTTCTAAGGTGGTTTTTGGATATAATACAATTTGTGAAACTCTTAGTTCGGTTCCAAATAGTGGTCTTTCACCTTTGGGTATAGAATTAAAAAACTGTCTTACTTCCTCAGGAGTAATATCGATATCTTCAATTATTGACTGTTGCATTTTTTTTGCTAACTCAGTATTTCTATTAAGCTCATACATTTCAGATCTTAACTCTTGTTCAGAATCTTTTTTATAATATTTTAACAACTTATCCATTGAGCCAATTTGTTCAGCCAATGCATTAACCTGTTGATCAACATAAGATTGAATCTCTGAATTATTAACCTCAATACTATCTTGAATAGCATGATGCTGATACAACTTGTCTTCTAATAACTTACCAAATACTTGACATTTAGAAATATCGTCCATTGAAACACCAGAAACTTTCAATTGCATAAACTGTTTTTCAATGTCAGAGTCTAAGATTACATAATCTCCAATTACTGCTGCAACACCATCAATTTTTTGTCTTTCCTGCGCAATAAAACAGGTTGAACACAGAAAAAAAACTAATATAAAAATTTTTCTCATTTTAATATATTTCAAATTTATTATTTAAAAGAGCATCTTTTAAAATTTCAGATTTTATTCTCAACATTATCTCCTTTTTACGTTTATTTAATGACATATACTCAAGGGTAGGTAAAACATAATCAATAGGGGATGAATCACCTTTTTTAGCCAGTTTAATAATCTTGATCAAATATAAGCTTAATGAGTCTTTGTATTGATAAAAATTATAATTTTTTAAGCTTTTAAAGCTATAATTTGTCAAGAAAGGAAATTTTATAAACAATTGTTTTTTTGATATCCATTTATTTATGTCAAATGAAAAATCATTGAATCTGTAAGAAATTGAGTCTAAAAATTTGACATCATAATCTTCAAATTTTTTAAAACGTGATCTAACCTGAAAAATATCTGAGAATTCTAGGGGTAATTCGATATATGCTAGCCTAAATATATCCTCATTTAATTTGAATAATGATAAATTTTTTTTATAAAAATCTTCTATCTCTACAGAATCAATATCAAGATTAATTGAAGAGTTTACTAATGCTTCTAAATATGCTTCCGAAAGCAAATTGGCTCTATATTGATTTACTAATAAATCAATATTTTTAAGTTTCGACTCATTTAAATTTAAAATAGCACCATCAACAAGAACTTTTTCTGTTGCCCAGGAATTTATAATGTTAGTTGCTTTAGAAATAGAATCTTCTTTATCAAATTCACCCATTAAATTCATAAACTCTTTCTCTGTCAGGAATAAGTCTTGAAATCTGGCAATATTTTTAGAATCCTCATCTGAAATAAAACTACACCCAAATAAAAGAATAAATTGTAAAGAAATGAATAGCCTACTTATCATTAATCATACTTTTTCTTTAGCCTTTTCAAAACTTTTTTATTTACAAATATATTGTGTTTATTTCTCAAATTTTCAAGCCATACAGACTCTTGAAAGTTTTGATAATCTACAATTACTTCACCCTTATCTTCTTCAAAAGATTTATAATTTTTTTTATTCTTATTAAAAAATTCATTTAGATTTATAGAATCTTCTTTCTTTAGCGTCCATATATTTTCCTGCATTAAATTAAAAAGTAGTAGCCCCTCGCGATATTCTTTAATTATAAATCTATATTCCTGATTTTCGTTTTCTAAATTATTCTTATAAGTTTCAAGGATATTATAATCTATAAATTTTTTATAAAGTTCTTTAATAACTTTAACATTAGATTCAATTTTACCATTTTTTTGATTATCATCAATAAAAGTGGCAAAATCTAAATATGTATAGTATTTATCTTGAATTTTTATAAAAATTTTATCTTCTTTGATATTTTGAGGGATGCTCCATTCTTTTCTAAAATAACTAGAATTAATAATAGAGATAAAATAATCTAAATTTTCATTTTCATAATTTAAATTATATTTCTTTAATAAAGAACTATAAAAAGAATCTGAGATAATATTAAATCGAGAGCTTTTTTTAAGTTTATTCAAGAGTTGAAATTTCGATTCTTCAAAACTTTTTATATTTTTTTTTGAATATAACTTAATTAAATGCCAACCATATTTTGTTTCAACAGGATTTGAAATGTCTCCATTAGACACTAGTGAAAAAGCAGCGTTTTCAAAAGGGATAGAATTAATTTGACCACTTGAAAAGGAATTTAATCTACCACCCTTAAATGAAGAATTTTTATCATCTGAATATTTTTTCGCCATATATTCAAAACTTTTTCCTTCATTTATAGAATCTAAAATTTTGTTAATTCTTTCTAATGAATTAGGTTTATTTTTATAAGTCATTATATGGCCGACAGAAACTTCTCCTGGCGACTTTCTTTTATTGTTTACTTTGAGAATATGTATACCAAACCTGGTTCTAAATGGCAATGAAACTTCTCCAACTGGTGTTGAATAGGCAATATTTTCAAACTTATATATCATCCTAAAAGCAGAAAAAAATCCAAGATCTTCAACTATCATATTCTTATCCGAATTAAAACTTTGATTAAACTCTTCAATAGACATATTTTTAAAAGGTTCTCTCAAGGAATTTAATTTTGTGAATATTTCTATCGAATCATTGCTATTTTGATCTAAACGAATTAAAACATGTGAAACATTAACTTCAAACTTAGTCCTATCATACGCTTCTTTCAAAAACCTGTCCTCAGTATTTTTATCAGTTAGATAATTATTTTGTAATTGTAAAGCATATTTATTTAATTCACTTAAATATTTTGGATCCAAGTGAAGATTTTGATTATATGCCTCTGCCAATTTTATTTTATAATTTAAAAATAGCTCAAAATATGAATCAAAATCCTTCTGGTTTATTTCATCAATTATATCAATATTTTTGTTGTAAACTCTGTTAAATTCTTCAACATAAACAATGCTGTCATTAATTTTAAATAGAACTTGGTCTTTTTTTTGACAATGTGAATAATTACACGAAATTATGATTAGTAATAAAAAAAATCTTTTCATAATTATAAATTGAAAAGCAAAAATAAAAATATATAAATAATTAGCTGTGTTTATCTTGAGTAATTTGGCGCTTCTTTTGTAATATTAATACCGTGGGGGTGACTCTCAACAATTCCTGATGAAGTTATCTTAACAAATTTTGATTTTTTTTGCAATATTTTTATGTCTTTAGCACCACAGTAACCCATCCCAGCTCTTAATCCGCCAATAAATTGATGAATACTTTCAACCAAATCACCCTTATAAGGAACTCTACCAACAATTCCCTCTGGGACTAATTTTTTGATATCATTTTCAATATCTTGAAAATATCTGTCTTTACTCCCGCTATTCATAGCTTCTAACGAACCCATACCACGGTAAGACTTAAATTTTCTTCCTTCAAAAATTATAGTTTCACCTGGTGATTCTTTTGTGCCGGCTAGTAATGAACCTAACATAACACAAGATGCACCAGCTGCTATAGCCTTAGTTATGTCACCTGTGTATTTTATTCCGCCATCAGCTATAACAGGGACTTTATCATTTACAGCCCTGCATACGTCTAATATAGCTGTAAATTGAGGGACACCAACTCCTGCAACAATCCTTGTAGTACATATTGAGCCTGGACCAATTCCAACTTTTATTCCATCGGCACCAGCTTTTAGTAAAAAATTTGCCGCTTTAGCAGTAGCAATATTTCCTACAATAACATCAACATCCTTATTAATTTTTTTCAATTCTTTTAGCAGAATTACAACAGTTTCACTATGTCCGTGAGCAGTATCAATAACAATTGCATCAACCTCTGACCTAATTAGAGCCTGAGCTCTTTCTAAAGAGTTTTTGGAAATACCAATAGCTGCAGCTACCCTTAATCTACCGTATTTATCTTTGTTGGCAATAGGTTTTAATTTAAGCTTTGTAATATCACTAAAAGTAATTAAACCGACTAATTTATTTTCTTTTGTTACAACTGGAAGTTTTTCAATTTTATTTTGTTGTAAAATTACTTCAGCTTCTTTTAATGATGTACCCTCACCAACTGTAATGAGATTTTTTTTTGTCATTACCTCAGAGATTAACCTGTTATTTATTTTTTCAAACCTTAAGTCTCTATTGGTTACAATTCCTTTTAAAAATCCTTTTTTATCAACAATTGGTATACCTCCAATCTTGTTGTCTTTCATGCTTTTTTTAGCATCCGCAACAATAGAGTTCAAAGGAAGTGTTATTGGATCTATTATCATACCACTCTCTGCTCTTTTAACTCTTCTTATTTTTTCAGATTGTTCTTTGATAGACATATTTTTGTGAACTACCCCAATTCCTCCCTCTTGAGCAATAGCAATTGCCATTCTGCTTTCGGTTACTGTATCCATAGCAGCTGATGCAATAGGAATATTTAATGAAATATTTTTAGAAAATTTTGAATTTATAGAAACATCTCTTGGTAATGTCTTAGAATATCCAGGGATCAATAAAACATCATCGTAAGTTAATGCCTCTGAAATTATTTTTTTAGGAAGATCAACCATGCAATTATGAATTAATTGCAAGCGAATATACAAATTAAGTAGTTAAATTCTAGATTCCTAAACAAAAAACTAATAAAAATTTTGGAAGATATGGCTTGCATAATTATATGCTGACTCAAACTTTAATGAATTAATCCCTAAACTAATATTTCTTTCTTCACAATACGAAATAATTTTTTCTGTTGGCATATTGCCAATTAAATTATCTGAAGCCATTGGACACCCTCCAAAGCCCTGGATTGCACCATCAATTCTTAAACATCCACTTTTTAATGAAGTATTAATTTTCTCTCTGCAGTTATTTGGATGGGTATGTAAATGTAAACCAAACTCTATTCCAGGATATTTATTTAATAAAAAAGTTAAAATATATTCAATTAAATCTGGATTTGCAGATCCAACCGTATCACTAAGTGATATCAATCCAACTCCAGCCTCCGTAAGTCTAAATATCCATTTATCTATCAAATTTAAATTCCAAATTTCCCCATATGGATTTCCAAAGCACATTGACAAATAAACAATCAACTTTTTACCTTCTGACTTGATTAACTGATTTATCACTATTAAATCATGAAACGATTGTTCAATAGTTCTATTTGTATTTCTCATTTGAAAATTTTCAGAAACTGAAAAGGGAAATCCAATATAGTTTATTTCTTTAAAATTAGTTGCGTACTCTGCTCCTCTTATATTAGCAACAATTACAAGTAAACTAGTTTTTGTATTGCTAAGATCCAAGGATTTAATTACGTCAGCAGTATCAGAAAGCTGTGGGATAACTTTTTTTGAAACAAAACTACCCATATCAACTGTGTGAAAACCAACATCTAAAAGACTCTGAATATATTTAACTTTCATATCAGTCGGGATAAATTTTTTTATACTTTGCATTGCATCCCTTGGGCATTCAATTATCTTAAGCTGAGACATGTCGATTATTAATTAATCTAAAGTTATGTTATTTTCTGTAAATAAAATTATTATAGATAAAGACAAAAGAATAAGAATATTAAAATATTTAGCAATTAGGTTTAATTTTGGGTTTTGAGAAATTTTTTTGAAAAGAATATTGGAAAATATAATAATCGAACTAAAAATAATTAAAGTTATAATTATAAATATTAAGCCCAGAATTATAATTTGAGTTTGAATAGATATATTTTCAGTAAAGATAAAATTTGGAAAAAAAACTGCAAAAAATATAAAAACTTTTGGATTTAAAAGATTCATTAAAACACCTCTTTTAAAATTATTTATAAATTTTTCTGATTTATTTGATTCATCAAATTTTTCTGAAAAATCTGTAACGTAGAATACTTTGATTGCCAAAAAAAGTAGATAAGTAGCGCCTAAATACTTAACCACCTCAAAAAAATAGTCTGACTTAACAACTAAAGCATTTAATCCAATGGATAAAAGTATTGTATGAATTAAACAACCGATTAATAAGCCAGATAAAAAAGAAAATCCGATAAACTTTCCTGATCTTATAGTTAAAGTTGTTAAATATATGTTATCAGGACCCGGACTAATTGCCAAAAAAATACTAGAAATAATAAAAGATAATAACACTGTATATATTGAAAGAATATAAAATTAACTATTTTTGTGATAAGTTATTTAATTAAATATTTTTTAATATTAATGTATTTTAATAAATCAATTTTATTTTACTCTCTTTTATTTTTTTTACTTTCTATATCGCATAATATTGCTCAGGAATCTAAAATAATTAATTGCATAACAGAACAACCTGAAAACTTTTCTGAAATTGAAATTCAAAACAAATCAATTTTTGATGATTATTATAATGATTATTTCAATAAAATTCAATCAAAAAATTCGACCGCTATAACAGATGTTCCTGCTAAAATCCATATAGTTACCGATTCAAATGGTGCTACTAGTATTACTCTTAATGAAATTTTAGACGAGATAGATGAGGCAAATGAATATTTGTCAAATTCCTTCCTAAGGATAAATGTTTGTGATGATATCAATTACATTGCAAACAATCAGCTCTATAACTTTAACATTGATGATGCTGGGACTTTGTATGCTAATCATCAAGCCGACATAATGAATATTTATTTTGTTGAATCTATAACATTTGGTAATGGTAATGCATGCGGATTTACATATCTTCCTGGCAATACTGACCAAAATGGAAATCCAGCACAGATTTATGATGTGATCGTTATGGACAATCAATGTACTAGTAACTCTGTTAGTACAACATTGGTTCATGAGTTTGGACATCATTTTAACCTCATACATACTCACGGGGTATCTAATTCTGAACTTACAGATGAATTAGTTAATGGAAGCAACTGTATTACTGCTGGGGATAGAGTCTGTGACACACCAGCAGATCCACAATTAAATAGCTCAAATGTAGATACTATTAACTGTATGTATACCGGAAATGAAACTGATTCTGTTGGTCAATTTTTTGATCCTGATACATCCAATATTATGTCATACTCACCAAATACATGTATTGATTTTTTTAGCGAACAACAATACGCTAGAATGTATGCAGGCTATCATACGTTCAGATCCTACTATAAGTGCCCTTCGTTTAACGTTAATTTCCTTTCAGAAAAATCTGAAAGTTGCGATGATTTTATGACCGTAAACTTTACCGATACAAGTGTTGGAGCTACAGCATGGGAGTGGGATGTTGACGGGGATGATATTGTAGATTACACAGAACAAAATCCAACTCATGTCTACGGTACTGGAATTTATGATGTCACACTAAAAATCTCAAATGGTTCTGAATATCTGACGAAGGTATTTCCTGAATATATAAATTTCTCATCTAATATTTATGAAACCTCTAAGGTTAACCTAAAACTTTTTATTGTTGATGTTGGTGAAAATACTTGGGACTTTAAAGATAGCTCAGGAACTATACTTTATCAGGGCGGTCCGTATGATCAAAATGGTGAAAAAAATCATGAATTTGATGTTGTTCAATCTGAGTGTTATACTTTTACAATTTATGATTCTGCAGGGAATGGGCTTGACGGATATAACTGGACCGTTGGTAGTGAATATTATGAGCTTTCTACTGAAAATGAAAGTTTAATTTACACAAATACAAATTTTGGATTTCAAGAATCAAAACTCATTAGTACTCAATATTTAAATTTGAATGAATTTTCTGAAAACTCTATTTCAATCTTCCCAAATCCAGCTGATAACTACTTACAAATAAATTATCAAAATATTATGCCAAAATTGTACTCAATATTTGATGTCAACGGAAGAAAAATTCAATCAGGTAATTTTATCAATGAGAATGATTTAACTATTGATGTAAGAGAACTTGAAAAAGGCATGTATTTTATATCAATTGGATTGTCAGGTGAATTGATAACTTTAAAGTTTCTGATCAATTAAGGCTTTGTTAATTTTTTTTGCGATCCCAGGCCCCTCATAAATAATTCCTGTATATAACTGAACCAAATGAGCCCCTAATTTGATCTTGTTAATAGCTTGCTCAGGCCTAGAAATACCACCAACTCCAATTATTGGAAGCTTTCCATTTGTTTTTTTTGAAATAAAAGAAATTACTTCGTTACTTCTATCATAAATTGGCTCTCCGCTTAAACCACCTTTCTCATTTTTGTAATTTGATTTTAGCGTTGGAAAATTTACAGAAGTATTTGTTGCAATAATTCCATCAATATTATTTTGATTAATCACATCAAGTATTTCAGATATCTTTTCATTTTTCAAGTCTGGTGAAATTTTTAATAAAATAGGTTTGTATTTGTTTGAATTCTTTCTGATTCTATTTAGATCACCAAACAAATCAGAAAGAAATTCTTTAGACTGTAATTCTCTTAATCCTGGAGTATTGGGAGAGCTAACATTAATTGCAAAATAGTCTACATAATTATACAATTCTTTAAAGCAAATTAAATAATCTTTTTTTGCATCTTTATTTGGAGTGATTTTGTTTTTACCTATATTTCCACCAACAATAACTCCATATTTTTTTTTTAATCTAAATTTAATTTTTTTAACACCCAGATTATTAAACCCCATTCTATTAATAATTGCATTATCTTTTTTAAGTCTAAATAATCTTTTTTTAGGGTTTCCAACTTGAGGTTTAGGAGTAACTGTACCTATTTCAATAAAGCCAAAACCAAATTTTTCAAATTCAGAAATATGTGAAGCATTTTTATCAAAACCTGCTGCAATTCCCACAGGATTTTTAAAATTTAAACCAAATAAATTTCTACTTAATTTATCATTATTAACTTCATAAATATTTTTTATGAGGTATCCAACAAAAGGTATTTTAAATAAAATTTTTATGCATAAAAATGAAAAATTATGTATTTTTTCTGGATCAAATAAAAATAAAAAAGATGATATTAGTTTTTTATACATTTTAGTAAATAACTAACTCTATTTATTTAATTGATTAGAAGCATCCATTGAAATCATTGATTGGTTAAATTTTAGTTTGCCAGCAGTTGTTTCAATAACACAGGTACCATCATCTCTGTTAAGATGATTAATTCTACCATGCATACCACTTTTCATAACAACTCTATCGCCCGTCTTTAGTCCAGAGAGAAACCTTTTTTCTTTTTTTGATCTTCGAAGTTGAGGTGCAATCATAAAAAAATAAATAATGATGAACATCATCATTATCATTCCTCCACCCGAAGCAAAAAATTGATTAAATGCCTCCATAAAATTATTGAATAATAGGACCAGGAGCTCTATTAATTGCTGCTCCAGGCTTGTTAACAGTAGCAGAAATTTGAACTCTTTCAGTTCCCTTTTTAGTATTAGCCTTAATCGTTACCGTATTTGTAGTTTTACCATTTCCTTTTCCATTAAATTTAACCGTAAACTGACCAGTCTCATTTGGTAATAAGGGAGAAGACCAACCTTTTGGAACAGTACACCCGCATGAACCTTTCATCTCAGAAATTACAAGAGGAGCATCTCCTGTATTTGTGTAATAAAATACGGTTTCTTGTGGTGTTCCATCCTGAATTGCCCCAAAGTCATGATTTGTTCTATCAAATGTCATAACAGGCAATTTGGTATTATCTGAAGTTACTTGATTTGTAATAGATTTGACAGTTTGTGAAGCCGAAGAGTTAGATTTATTATCTGAACTAAAATCTTGTGGATCATTCTTAAAAGGATCATCTCCGCAACTGACTGTAAACAAACAAAGTACAATTAAATAAAGTGTATTTTTCATAGTTTCATTATTAGATTATCAAAAATATGAAAAAATGTTATTCTCTCAAACCTCTTCCCTGCTTAATTATAGAATCTTTTTCTATAAGATCTTTTACAATTTTATCAAGTATACCGTTAATGAAAAAACTGCTTTTTTCCGTGGAATATTCTTTAGAAATTTCAATATACTCGTTTAAACTTACCTTTACAGGAATATTTTTAAATTCCTTGATTTCTGTAATGGCTAAATTAATAATTACTAAATCAATTTTTGCAATTCTGTCTAAATCCCAATTAGTTAAATAGTTATTAATCAAATCATTGTTTGATTTAAAGTTATTCAAAGATAAATTAGCAAGATCCTCTGAGTATTTTTTATCAGAAAGATTTGAAAATAATTCAAAATAAAACAATGAATTTAAATTTTTCGGAGTTAATTTTTTTATAAATTTTAAAACCAAAGAATTGACTAGAGCAAAATCATCCATCCAAAATATATTTTTTTCCTCAATAAGAGATTGAAATTTTTCGTTTGGAACTATAATATCTTTATAAAAATCATATACAAATTTTGAATCTATTTCATAAGAGTCTGTTTTTTCTTTCAAATATTCAGAGTAAATATCGCTTTTGATTATTAAATCATAAATTAGGTTTATAAACTTATAGTCAATATCCCAATTAATAAAATCTTCCAATGAAACTAGTTCAATTATCTTTTGGCTTGAGCTAATTTGGTTTAGGAATTTATTATTTGAGAACTTGGAATTTGAATACTTTTGGCTAATATTTCCAGAGATACCAGTAAGTGAAATTTCATATTTATTTTTTGCTTTTTTTAAAATTTCGAGCATTAATGATGTTTGTAAAATAAATAATTTATGAACAGAATGAATACCACCAATAAGATTTTTGTAGTGTACTTTTGTATCTTCGAAGCCAGAAATTTCAACTGCATAAAGATATTGCATAACTTTAAGTCGGATATGTCTTCGATTTAGCATTTGAATAATCGATTAAACTGGGTACAAGATAATACTAATTGAATAAAAAACATTTACTGAGTTGAGAGAATTAAAATATTTAAATAAATATCTTATTAAATACAAAATGAACCTTTTACTGGGTTTTATTATTATAATAATTGCAAGAATATTGTTGTTATATACACCAGGTTTAATTAGAAACTCGGTAAATGTAATTGACGAATTTAGAAAAGGAAATATAATTGAAATTACATTGGTTCAAAATGAATTGGTTCAAAATATTTTTCTTATTCTTCTTGCTGCAATTTCAGCCGGTATTTTTACTTTTTTAACAAGGCAAACTATTATTAATGTTTCTAGATATGTTGAATTTGATCTTAAAAATGAAATATATATTCAATATCAGAAGCTTTCACTAAATTTTTACAAAAAAAATCAAACCGGTGATTTAATGAATCGGATTAGTGAGGACGTTTCTAGGGTGAGGATGTATTTTGGGCCTGTATTAATGTATTCTGTAAATACAATTACCTTGTTAGTTCTAACATTTATATATATGTATAGACAATCTCCAGAATTAACACTATATACTGTTAGTCCACTTCCAATTTTGTCCTACACAATATATAAATTAAGTGGAGTAATTAATATTAGAAGTAGAATTGTGCAAGAATCATTATCTAAATTATCATCATTTACTCAAGAGACTTTTACTGGAATTCATGTAATAAAATCATATGTTATACAAAATGAAAAAGCTTATCAATTTGATAAGTTAAGTGAAGAAAATAAAAAAAATCAAATAAGTCTGGTCAAAATGCAAGCCTTATTTTTTCCGTTAATGATTTTACTAATTGGCATAAGTAATATTTTTGTTATTTATATTGGTGGACAGCAATACCTGCAGGGAAAAATTGAAAGCATTGGTATTATTGCTGAATTTATTATTTATGTAAATATGTTAACCTGGCCCGTTGCCTCGCTTGGGTGGATAAGCTCAATAGTGCAACAAGCTGCTGCTTCTCAGAAAAGAATCAATGAATTTTTAAAACAGAAATCGGAAATATTAAATAATTCCAAAGGAAGGAAAAAGTTAGAAGGAAAAATTGAGTTTAAAAATATTTCATTCACTTATCCTGAATCTAATATAAATGCACTAATAAAAGTAAATTTTATTATTGAAAAAAATAAATCAATGGGTATAATGGGAATCACTGGCTCCGGAAAAACATCAATTTTAAAATTATTATCAAGGCAATACAATATGGACGCTGGCCAAATACTAATTGACGACAGACCAATATTTGAATTTGATTTACAAAGTCTTAGAAAGCAGATTGGCTATGTACCCCAGGACTCCTTCTTATTTTCTGACTCCATAAAAAATAATATAAGATTTGGAAACAACAAAGCAAGTAAAGATGAGATTGAAAAAGTTTGTAAGATCGCGGGTATACACCATGAAATTATAAAATTTAAAAATAAATATAATACTATTCTTGGTGAGCGAGGAGTAAATTTAAGTGGTGGGCAAAAACAAAGAATTTGTATAGCAAGAGCTCTAATTAAAAAACCTAAGTTATTAATACTAGATGATTGTCTTTCAGCTTTAGATATAGAGACAGAGATTAAAATAATTAAAGCGTTAAAAAATTATATGAAAAAAACCACAACTATAATTTCAAGTCATCGAATATCTTCAGTACAAAACTTAAATGAAATTATTGTTATGGAAAAAGGGGAAATAATTCAAAAAGGAAGTCATGAAAAATTAATAAGCCAAAATGGTTACTACAAAGAACTATTTTATAAACAGTTTACATAAAAGATGTCTATAATAACTTATTTTTAAAAAAAAATTTATAATTTATGAAAATAATTAAATTTTAGAAAGATGGAGAGAGAAGAAATTTTTTCAAAAGTGCTTAGAGCCGGAAGAAGAACATATTTTTTTGATGTAAGATCTACAAAAGCTGGTGATTATTATTTAACCCTTACTGAAAGTAAAAAATTCACAAACGAAGACGGATCATTTCATTACAAGAAACATAAAATATACCTGTATAAAGAAGATTTTAACGAGTTTTCTAGTATTTTAAGTGAAATGACTGAATACGTTATTTCCGAGAAGGGGGAGGAAGTTATAAGTGAAAGACATCAAAAAGACTTCAAAAAAGAAGAAGATAAAGAATCAAATGACGAAAAAGATGATCAATCATCAGATGAGCAGGTAGAGGCAAAAATTGATGATATTTAACTTTTTGATTAAAATGAAGTTTTTTTTTATTACAATACTTTTTAGTATTTCATTCTATGGTCAAAATGAAAATACTAATTTAAATTACTACTTTTCAGAATTAAACTTTGAATCATTAGACCCAAGTATTCCAACCCCTGAAGAAATTATAGGTCACAAAGTTGGAGAATGGCATGTAACTCATGATAAACTTGTTCAATACATGTATGAATTGGCAGATTTATCTGAAAGAATTACAATCGAAGACAGAGGTAAAACATTTGAAAACCGGCCTTTAATATTGCTAACAATTACATCTAAGAAAAATCATTCAAATATTGATAAAATCATTGAAGATCACAAAAAACTAACTGATTCAAATAAAAATATTACAATTGAGGATAAACCAATTATAGTATATCAAGGTTTTTCAATTCATGGCAATGAAGCAAGTGGTTCTAATGCAAGTTTACTTCTCGCGTACTACCTTGCTGCATCAAATAGTAAGTTTATTAATGAAATTCTTGACGAAACTGTAATACTTCTCGATCCTTCAATGAATCCTGATGGATTACAAAGGTTTGCCTACTGGGCAAATTCAAATAAAAATATGAATTTAACTTCTGATTCAAATGATAGGGAATATAACGAAATATGGCCTGGTGGAAGAACGAATCATTATTGGTTTGATCTCAATAGGGATTGGCTTCCAGCCCAACTTCCTGAGTCTCAAGCAAGAATAAAAAGTTTTAATAAATGGATGCCAAATATATTGACTGATCATCATGAGATGGGTACTAACTCAACATTTTTTTTTCAACCGGGTATTCCTTCGCGAACTCATCCATTAACGCCCAAAATGAATCAACAACTAACAAAAGAAATTGCAAAATTTCATGTTGAAAGCTTAGATGAAATTGGTTCCCTTTATTACTCTGAAGAAAATTTTGATGATTTTTATTATGGAAAAGGCTCTACTTTTCCTGATATAAACGGATCAATTGGTATTTTATTTGAACAGGCTAGTTCAAGAGGTCACGTACAAGAATCCGAAAACGGAAAATTAAATTTTTCATTCACGATCAAAAATCAATTAACTACTGCTATCTCAACATTGAGAGCAGCTAATTTTCTTAGAGAAGATATTCTTGAGTACCAAAAATTGTTTTATAGAAATTCTGCAAAACAAGCTAATAAATTTAAAAATGAATCAATAATTTTTGGAACAACAAAAGATACTTATAGAGTTAAAAAACTTGCTCAAATTTTAAATCTACATGAGGTAATAATGTATGATGTTGATGAAAGGTTTATTCACAATGGAAAACATTATGAACCAGGATCTTCATACATAATTCCCAAGAATCAAAAAAAATATAGGCTAATAAACGCAATGTTTGAAACTAGGACAAAATTTAATGACAGCCTTTTTTATGATGTATCCTCATGGACACTACCTCTTGCATTTAATTTAGATTATGACTTAAATTTTAATAATAAAAAATTTAAAAATGAAATTAAAAAAATTTCTTTCAATAATGAGAAAAAGGTTGAATTGAGTAATTATGCTTATCTAATGGAATGGCATGAGTATTTATCTCCAAAAGCTTTAAATAAGTTGTTAGAGAAGGATTTAGTGATTAAGGTAGCTACTAAAAAGTTTAGTCTAGAGGGAAAAAATTATGATTATGGTACAGTCCTAATCCCAGTACTAAACAATGACCCTCTAGTTCTTAATAAATTTGTTAATGAAATTGCTAATGAAAGTCAATTAATTATAAATCCCGTAAAAACTGGGTACACTAAGGGACCAGATCTTGGTAGCGATAATTTCAAAAGAATTTATAAAAAAAATATTGCGTTATTAGTTGGTGATGGAGTTAATGCATATGATGCCGGGGAGATATGGCACTTACTTGACACTAGATATGAAATTATATTGTCAAAAATTGATACAAGAAATTTAAATAAAGTGGACTTGAGTAAATATACAACATTAATTTGCCCAAATAGTTCAATCAATGACAGTATAATAGTTAAAAAAATTGAAAAATGGGTAAATGAAGGTGGGGTGTTAATTGGATATAAAGGTTCAATTAATTGGCTCAAAGAGTCAAATCTAATCGATGTAAATGTAATTAAAAAAGAAACAATCAATGCTAAAGATGTTAGTTTTGAACAGAAGAAAAATTTTTTCGGTGCACAAAGAATAGGAGGTGCAATTTTCAAAACATTATTAGATAGATCACATCCAATTAATTTTGGTCAATCAGGAGATACAATGCCAATATTTAGAAATTCAACAATTTTTTTAGAAAAGGATCCTGATAGTTTCAATAACCCAATATTATATTTAGAACAACCTCTCTTAAGTGGATATGTTTCAGAAATAAACCTTCGAATGCTAAAATCTACCTCTCCAATTAAAATTCAAGATGTTGGTAAGGGAAAAGTAGTTTACTTAACAGATAATACAAATTTTAGGGCATTTTGGTATGGAACAAATAAAATTTTGATGAATTCAATTTTCTTCGGTAAAATAATGTAAAACAATAATTTACAATTTATTTAATTGATTACTTTTTAGCTCTGTTTGCAATAAAACTTTTAATAAATATAACCATTGCAAATAGCGAAGACAAAATCATTATACCAATACGAATAGCAGCATCATTCCTACCTTCGTTAATAGCCTTAGTAAAAGGAATTAAATTAGCAAGAGAGATTAATGTTAACAGAACTGCGACATGAGCAATAACTTTGTTATTATTTTTAATTCCATTATTACAAAGTAAAATTAATACCCCTAAAGATATAGGAATAAATGGGCTTATATTTATAATGACTCCAGAAAATATTTCTGGATTTATATTTAATAGGCCCCAAAAACCCATAATAATTAGCAACAATGAATTTATTAAACTCGCTTTGTAAGGTTTCATAAATATTTTTTTTGTAAAATTACAATTAATTTCTAAAGTATAAAAATGGCGAGAACTCCATCAAAAATGGTAAAACTAGGAACCAAGGCAAAAGATTTTAATTTGCTTGATGTTACCACAAATGATTTTAGATCTTTGGATAAACTAAAAGGTAAATGTGGTACGGTTATCATGTTTATCTGTAACCATTGTCCGTATGTAAAACATGTAAATAAAACTATAGTTAAATTAGCAAATAAATATATTAAAAGGGAAGTAAATTTTATTGCTATTTCTAGTAATGATATCATTAATTATCCTGAAGATAGCCCTGAACTTATGAAAAAAAATGCTGTCAATAATGATTTTATTTTTCCATATTTATATGATGAAGACCAACAGGTGGCAAAAAAATATGATGCTGCATGTACTCCAGACTTTTATCTGTATAATAGTAGTCTAAGACTTATTTACAGGGGTCAACTCGATGATTCCAGACCTGGAAATGGAATAATTTGTGACGGAAATGATTTAGATTATGCGATATCTTGTATTCTCGAAAAAAAAGACAATCCTAGGGATCAAAAACCAAGTATAGGCTGCAATATTAAATGGAAATAGTTAGTCGTTAGTCTAATTTAAGAAGTTCTACTTCAAAAACTAAAGTTGCATTAGAAGGTATAACTCCTCCAGCACCTGATTCGCCATAGGCTAAATCACTTGGTATTATAAAAGTTGCCTTATCCCCAACTCCAAGTAGAGAAATCCCTTCATCCCATCCTTTAATAACCTGTCCAACTCCAAGCGTAAATTCAATAGGTTGGTTTCTTTTGTAAGAGGAATCAAAAACGGTACCGTCAAGTAACATTCCTTTATAATGAACTTTAACTTTATTGCCAATTTTTGGCTTATTAGACTTTTTTTCAACCTCAAGTTTATATAATAATCCAGTTTTAGTTTTTATAAAACCCTTTGATAAATCGTTTAATAATTTAAGTTCTTTTTCTTTTTGTTTTTTAATTCTATTAGCTTTTAGTCTATTAAAATTTTCAAAGGCTCTAACAGCATCAAAGGAGATGGCTTTATCACCAACTGCATTAATTTTAACAGAAATTATTGCATCATCTTGTTTGATTGAATTAACAATCTTCATTCCACCAATTACATTTCCAAAAACTGTATGCTTATTATCTAACCATGGAGTTTCTATGTGTGTTATAAAAAATTGGCTACCATTTGTTCCTGGACCAGAGTTTGCCATCGATAAAATTCCTGGTTTATCATGTTTTAAATCACTATGAAACTCATCATCAAATTTATAACCTGGATCACCAGTACCTGATCCTAATGGACACCCCCCTTGAATCATAAAATTATCAATAACCCTATGAAATTTTAAACCATCGTAATACGGTTTCCCAAGCGTTCTTCTTGAGTTTTCAATTTTTCCAAGACACAATCCAATAAAATTTCCGACAGTACCCGGCGTTTTTTGAAATTCTAGTTCAATATCAATATCCCCTCTTGAGGTAATAATTTTTGCGAATAAACCTTCTTTGATCATAAATTTTATTGCGAATATATTAATAAAAAATGTATATCAATTAGCAATATCACTAAGAAATTTAATTCTAAAAAGCCTTAAATCAAACTCATCATAATCCCCTTCAAACTCTTGTAAGGCTAACTCAATCTTATCAGATTCTGATTCAATAAAATATTTATGTAACTCATCTTGCTGGTCCTCATCTAAATAATCATCAAGGAAATAAGATAGATCAAGCTTTGTTCCTGAATAAACTATTGTTTCCATTTCTGAAAGTAGAGAGTCTAATTCTATTGACTTTGCCTCAGCAATATCATTTAGAGATAATTTTCTGTCTATACTCTGAATTATAAATAATTTTAAAGATGAATTTTTACCAGCTGATTTTATAACTATATCATTTGGTCTCTGAATATTATTCTCAAAAATATAATTAGAAATCAAATCGATAAATTCTTTACCATATTTTTTAGCCTTCCCCTCTCCAACTCCAAAAACTGAAGTCAACTCATCTAGTTTTACAGGATATCTTAGGGTCATTTCTATTAGTGAGGGGTCCTGAAAAATAACATAAGGAGGTACTGATTGTGCATTAGCAATCTTCTTTCTTAAAGCTTTTAATAAAGTCATAAGTTTTTTATCACCTGCACTAGTCTTATTTAGGTTTTTTTCTAATTTATTATCTACTTTTGTTTTAGTAATAGAAATCATCAGATCAATAGGTTTAGTGATGAAGTCCTCCCCTTTTTTAGTAAGGGATAAAATCCCGAAACTATCAATCTTTTTAATTATAAACCCTTCAGTCATAAGATGCCATATCAAGCTGTTCCAAAAATTATCATCATTTTCTTTACCAATTCCAAAAAATTTATTTGATAAAATGTTATGAGAATTCAATAAAGCATTATTATAACCTAATAAAATATTTACAATATCTTTTTGCTTATAAATAGACTTAGTCTTAGAAATGATATTTAAAACAATATTAGCGGCTTTTTTAGCATTTAATTTCTGTTTGGGAATTCTCATATTATCATCCATCAATCTTCCATCTCCTTTATCTGCATCAAAATATTCTCCAAAATAATTTAATAAATATTTTCTTCTACTAATTGAGGTCTGACAGTATGCTACAACTTCTTCTAAGAGTAATAATGCAATATCTTTTTCAGTTTTAGATTTATTTTTAAAAAGTTTTTCAAGTTTTACCACATCCTTAAACGAAAAAAAAGTTAAGCAATGGCCTTCTCCTCCATCTCTGCCAGCTCTTCCTGTTTCCTGATAGTATCCCTCTAAACTTTTAGGAATATCATAATGAATAACATATCTAATATCAGGTTTGTCAATACCCATACCAAATGCAATGGTAGCAACTACTACATCAACATCTTCCATTAAAAAATTATCTTGATTTTGATTTCTGATTTTTGAGTCCAGCCCAGCGTGATAAGGGACTGATTTAATACCATTCAAAATCAATAAATTGGAAATTTCTTCAACTTTTTTTCTGCTTAAACAGTATATTATTCCAGACTTACCACTGTTATTTTTAACAAATTTTACCAAATCTTTATCAACACTTTCCGTTTTTTGTCTGACTTCATAAAATAAATTAGGCCTATTGAATGAAGATTTAAAAATATCTGCATCGGTTATTCGGATATTTTTTAAAATATCACTTTGAACTTTTGGTGTAGCGGTTGCGGTTAATGCAATTATTGGATGACTAATATCGATTTTATTTAATATATTTCTAATATTTCTGTAATCAGGTCTAAAGTCATGTCCCCATTCGCTTATACAATGTGCTTCATCAATTGCTAAAAATGAAATTTGAATAGATTTTAGAAACTCAATATTTGAAGGTTTGGCAAAGGTTTCAGGAGCCATATACAACAACTTTGTTTTATTGGCATTCACATCATTTTTTACAGTTCTAATTTCATCTGGGTTTAATGAGGAATTTAAAACATGTGCTATACTATTTTCCTCTGAAACACTCCTTACTGAATCAACCTGGTTTTTCATAAGAGCAATAAGTGGTGAAATTACTATAGCGGTGCCCTCAAGTAATAAAGCAGGCAGTTGGTAACAAAGTGACTTTCCGCCCCCAGTTGGCATAATAACAAAAGTATTTTTTTTACTAATTATATTTTTTATAATTTTCTTTTGAGGAAATTTAAATTTTCTAAATCCAAAGGTGGTTTCTAGACACTGATGAATCAGCTTATCATACTCCATTCTTATTTAATTCAAATTATAAACTTATTTTAAGTTATAACAATCTTTTTTGATTTAAGAAATTCTTTAATAAAATTTTTGTTTTTTTGCATAATACTTTAATGTTCTATTTTGAATAAGAAAAATATACTAAAATTTGGCAAAGAGATTATTAAGCTTCAATCTGAAAGTGTTAGTAATTTGGCTAACCAATTAGATGACAATTTCGAAAAAGCAATTGACACAATAATAAAAACAAAAGGAAGAGTGGTGGTTACAGGAATTGGAAAAAGTGCAATTATTGCAAATAAAATTGTTGCTACACTAAATTCTACTGGTACACCATCTATTTTTATGCATGCTGCTGATGCAATTCATGGGGACCTTGGAATTATAAAAAAGGATGATGTAATTATTTGTATTTCAAAAAGCGGTAATACTGCAGAAATAAAGGATTTAGTTCCCTTTATAAAAATGAATAATAATGCTTTAATCGCAATCACTGGAAATGTCTCATCCTATCTTGCTAAAAACTCCTCGGTGATACTTAATAGTCATGTTAAAATTGAAGCATGCCCAAATAATTTAGCCCCCACAAATAGTACTACCGCTCAATTAGTTTTAGGTGATGCAATTGCTGTGACACTTGTTAAGATTAGAGGTTTTAACTCAAATGATTTCGCAAAATTTCATCCCGGTGGAAGTTTAGGAAAAAAACTTTACTTAAGAGTTAAAGATTTGATTAACAATGATTTAAAGCCTATGGTTTCTGAAAATGATAGCATGAATGATGTTATTATTGAAATTAGTAATAAAATGTTGGGAATAACACCTGTATTTTCTGATAAAATAATAGTAGGTGTAATAACTGATGGAGATTTAAGAAGGACGCTTCTAAATAATAATGATATTTTAAAATTAAAAGCAAAAGATATTATGTCTTGTAATCCGCTGATTATAGATTGCGAAATGATAGCTTCTAAAGCATTAGAAATAATGAGAAGAAATAAAATATCACAATTAATAGTCACGGAAAATAAAAAATATTTTGGTGTAATCCATATTCAAAGTTTGATAAAAGAGGGTTTATCATAATGGGTAAAAATAGTAATGATAATATGTCTTTTTTGGAACACTTAGAAGAACTAAGATGGCATATAATTAGATCATTATTTGCTATCCTTTGTGCAGGACTTGTGTGTTTTTTTTTAAAAGATTTCATATTTGACACAATTATTTTTGGGCCAAAAAACATGGACTTTCCTACATATAAATTTCTTTGTCAAGCGGCAACATTCATTGGAGTTGAGACCTCTTTTTGCGGAGATGAGTTCCCCTTTTTAATACAAAATAGAATGATTGGTGGGCAGTTTTCAGTTCATATTACAACCTCAATAATTGCTGGGTTCATAATTTCATTCCCATACATACTTTATGAATTTTGGAAATTTGTTAGTCCTGGCTTATTAAACAAGGAAAGAGTTCAATCAAAATTATTTATTTTTAGTTGTTCTTTGTTGTTTTTTATTGGGGTTTTATTTGGATATTATGTTATTTGCCCATTATCCATTAATTTTTTAGGAAATTACCAAATTTCAAATATTCCTGAAAATCATATTGATCTTGGAAATTATATTGGATTTATTAGATCTGCATCCCTAGGGTCAGGTTTTATCTTTGAATTACCAATTATTATCTATTTTTTAAGTAGGGCTGGAATTGTTAATCCTGATTCTTTAATTAAATATAGAAAATATGCAATTGTTTTAATATTAATTTTAGCGGCATTAATTACACCTCCAGATATGTTTAGTCAAATTATTCTTGCTATACCTCTTTTAATTTTATATCAAATTGGTATATTTATTTCTAGAATTGTTAACGGAAATAAAACCAAATGAAATTAGAAGCCCAAAATCTATTTAAGTCCTATTCTGGTAAAAATGTTGTTGAGGATGTTTCATTAGACTTAAAACAAGGGGAAATAGTTGGATTATTAGGACCTAATGGTGCAGGAAAAACTACTTCATTTTACATGATTGTTGGCCTAATCAAACCCAACTCTGGCTCAATTTTTTTAAATAATATTGAAATTACATCGTATCCAATGTACAAAAGAGCTCAAAATGGAATTGGTTATTTAGCCCAGGAATCATCAGTTTTTAGAAAAATGAGCGTTGAAGATAATATTCATAGTGTTTTAGAAATGACAAATCTTCCAAAAAAAGTTCAAAAACAAAAAGTTGAATCTCTTCTTGATGAATTTGGGCTTCAGAATATTCGAAAAAGGCGTGGAGATCTTTTATCCGGCGGTGAAAGAAGAAGAACTGAAATTGCAAGAGCTTTAGCAACCAGTCCTAGCTTTATTTTACTTGATGAACCTTTTGCTGGTGTTGATCCAGTAGCAGTTGAAGATATTCAAAATATTGTTAAAGATTTAACTAAAAGAAATATTGGTATTTTAATTACGGATCATAATGTTCAGGAAACATTAGCAATTACCGATAGAACGTATTTAATGTTTGAGGGAAGTATACTGAGGCAAGGAACGCCTAATGAATTAGCAAATGATAAAATAGTGAGAAAGGTATATCTTGGACAAAATTTTGAACTCAGAAAAAAATCAATTTAATGCCTGTATAAATAAAATTTAATTAAAGAAATTAAGAAATATAGAAGAAAAATAATTGGTATTGCGTTAATTTTTAGTAAAAACAGTAGCAAAGTTGATGATAAAATCAAAAATATTCTCCCCCTATTTCCAGGAAATTCAAAACTCTTAAACTTAAAATTAATTAACTTAAAGTTCGAAATTAAAATAAAAGAAGAAAATAATGTGAAGGGTATAAGAAATTTGTAACTAATTAAGAATTCGGAAAAATAATTATTATTTGAAGAAATTATTGAAACAGAAAACACCAAAACCGCGTTTGCAGGCGTTGCAAGTCCCAAATAATAATCAGAATTTGATTTTCTAATATTGAATCTAGCCAATCTAAAAGCGGAACATAATGTAATTATAAAAGCCATAAATGGAATTATAGATGCATATAAAGACCCCACTGAAGAAGAATCTGCTTTAACAAACATATTGTAGGTTATTATTGCTGGTACAAGTCCAAAACTTACAAGATCAGCTAAAGAATCTAATTGTATTCCTAGTTCAGATTTTACATTTAATTTCCTAGCCAAGAAGCCATCCATAAAATCTAAAATTATGCAAACAATAGTTAGCACAAATATGTCCTTTACTAAAATATATTCCTCCGCTCCATTTTGAACTAGAAGCAAGACTACAATACAGCCAATAAATAAATTTAACAGAGTTAATATATTTGGAATAAACTTAATAATCATTTAAATTTTTTAAAGTAAATCTAGTAATTTAGGACGAAATAAATTATAAATTTAATTCTTAATTGATTTGATTTTTTTACAATAACTTATTACTAAAGATGTTATAATAATGTGAAAAATATATTTATAGTTATAATTCTATTAGTTTTTGAGACATATTTTGCACAAAATTCGTCAAAATATTCAAATGATTTTTTGAATATTGGTGTTGATGCAAGGTCTACAGGTATGGCAAATGCAGTAGTTTCATCTACAAATGATGTTAATTCCACATATTGGAATCCTTCAGGACTCATAAATATAAAAAATGACGAAATTTCATTAATGCACTCCAACTACTTTGCCAATATAGCAAACTACAATTACATTTCATATGCAAGGAAAATCGATAAAGAGTCTGCAATTGGTTTTTCACTTGTTAGATTTGGTGTAGATGACATTATGGATACCACCCGATTGATTGACAACCAAGGAAATATAGATTTCAATAGAATTGAATTATTTTCAGCAGCTGATTATGCTTTTTTATTCAGTTTTGCAAAACGAAATAAATTTCTAAAAATAAATTATGGTGTTAATTTAAAGATAATTAGAAGGATTATTGGAGATTTTGCAAATTCATGGGGTTTTGGATTTGATTTTGGTATTCAACATAAAAATCAAAATGGATGGAAGTTTGGATTAATGGTTCGTGATATAACTACAACATATAATGTATGGTCATTTGACCAAGACAGGTTAAATGATATTCAAAATGCTATTGAGGGTCAAAATCAAGAAATTCCTGAGAAAAATGAAATCTCAATTCCAAAGATTCAGATTGGTCTCTCAAAGGAAATTAATCTTAATGGCGATTATTCAATATTAGCTGCTATTGATTTGTTTTTACTCCTTGAAGAGACTAATGATATAATTTCATCTGAATATGTAAGTATTAATCCTGCTATTGGATTTGAAATCGGATATCTTAATCTGGTTTATCTAAGATTAGGAATGGGAAACTTTCAAAATGAAATGCAGTTTGATTTAAGTAATAAGCTAAGCTATCAACCAAATTTTGGTATAGGATTCAATTTAAATGGATTTGAAATAAATTATGCACTAACAGATATAGGTGATCAATCTATGGCATTATATTCAAATATTTTTTCTTTAAAATTTAAGCCAAATATATTGAGATGATAAGAAGACAATTAAATAATATTATTTTTATTTTATTAATAACGGTTTTCTGCTTTAAATCAAATGGAATTCAAGCTGATAATAAAAACCAATTTAAAATTAGTATTCTCACTATCGGAGAGGGTTCAGATTTGGTAGATGCTTTTGGACATAGTGCGATTAGAGTAAGAAACCTTAATAAAACAATTGATGAAGTTTTTAATTTTGGTGTATATGATTTTAATGCGCCCAATTTTATTTTAAATTTTATAAAAGGAAGGCCCCAATACAAACTTGACACTGAAAGCTATTTTGACTTCACACAAAAGTATATTTACGAAGAAAGATATATCATTGAACAAGAATTAAATTTAGATAAAAATTCAACCAATCAAATCATTAAACTTCTTTCTGAAAATTTAAAAGAGCCAAATTATACTTATGATTATTTAAAAGATAATTGCGCAACTAGAGTAGCTGATATAATTGTAGTTAGGCTTAACAATATATTTAATGAAAAATCATTATACAATTTAGATAAAAACGATGAAATTAACTCGCAATCTAATTATACATTTAGAAAGCTCATTCATTCAAAAATAAGTGAAAATACTTGGGGAGCATTAGGAATTGATATATGTCTTGGGGCAATAATAGATAAAGACATATCATTAAGGGAAACTTTTTTCTTGCCTGAGTATATAATGAATTTCCTTACAGATTTTGAAAATAAGAATAGTAATTTAGTTACAAAAAAAATTATCTATGAACCATTGAATAGAACAAAATACTCTGAAAATATACCATCACCTCTTTTTGTTATTTCATTTTTATCCATAATTTTTATTATTATCTCAATAATAGATTTTAAAAACGCAAATTGGACTAAACTAATGGATTATATAATTTTTGGTTTTACTGGGCTAATAGGAATATTGGTAATATACCTATGGTTTTTTAGCAACCATTTTGCAGGTTCACAAAATTATAATTTTCTTTGGGCCTTTCCGTTAAACATAATCTTAATTTACAATATTTCAAAAAAAAACATACCTAAATGGACAATTAGCTATATTAAATTTTTAATCATATTAATAATTCTTTTGTTTTTACATTGGATAACGGGAGTTCAAAAATATAATATAAGTTTACTACCATTATTTATTGCATTAATCTTTAGATATTTATTCCTAATTAATCATATTAATAAAATTAAAAATGAAAATTTATACAAAAAAAGGTGATAAAGGACAAACTTCACTTTTAAGTGGAGAAATTGTAAAAAAACATAACAAAAATGTGGATGCATATGGTGCTATAGATGAACTTAATTCGTTTATTGGATTATTAAAAGACTATGTTGAGGAAGATAAAATTAAAAATTTATTAAATATTGTGCAGGTTAAACTTTTTTCAATTGGATCATCACTATCCTCTGTCGATAGTAATAAAATTTTATCAAAAAAAGTGAAAATTGAAAAAAAAGATATAGAATATATTGAAGTAAAAATTGATAATTTTAATGACTCTTTGCCTGATCTCAAAAATTTTATAATTCCAGGGGGAAACAAAAAGTCTTCATATTCACATGTCTGTAGATCAATATGTAGAAGAGCAGAGAGAAGAATTTCAGAAATTAATGATAATAAAAAAATAGATCCTATAATTTTAGGATATATAAATAGACTTTCTGACTTGTTTTTTGTTTTGAGTAGATACTTCTCCTTTAAATATAAAGCCAAAGAGTCTTTTTGGTAATATTGATGAAATTAATATTTTAATAAAATCTTGTGTAATTCATGTAAAAAATTATTTTTGCAAAAAAAAGAAGTTAATCATGTATTGGACATTAGAACTTGCATCATATTTAAGTGATGCCCCTTGGCCAGCTACAAAGGACGAATTGATTGATTATTCTATCCGAACTGGAGCTCCACTTGAAGTTGTTGAGAATTTGCAAGCTATAGAAGATGAAGGAGACTTATATGAATCTATTCAAGAAATATGGCCTGACTATCCTACCGATGAAGATTACCTTTGGAATGAGGATGAGTATTAGTTTAGAGCATTTTTTATTTTAACTATTTCTTATATATTTTCTTAATTTTATTATATAAACATATTGTATATTTAATATCATTTAAAAGTCATTACAAACTTCAATGCTTGGAAAAATTCTAAAATTATTTGTAGGAGATAAATCAAAAAAAGATTTAAAAGAAATTAGTCCCATAATTGAAAAAATTCACTCTTTTGAAATTGAAATGAATAATCTTTCAAATGATGAATTGAGAAATCAAACCAAAATATTTAAAAAACTTATTGTTGAATCTTTGTCGTCTATTAATTCTCAAATAGATACACTCAATAAAGAAATTAATGAGAGTGATGATTTTGAAAAAAAAGAAGATTTATTCAAACAAATTGATAAACTACATGAAGAAGCTTACAGAATAAGTGAGGAAACATTGAACAATATACTTCCAAAAGCATTTGCCGTGGTTAAAGAAACTGCAAAAAGATTTGTCGAGAATGAGGAGATTATAGTAGCATCAAATGATTTTGATCAAAAAATCTCAAATCAAAAAGAATATGTAAAAATCAAAAATGGCAAATCATATTGGAGTAATACATGGGATGCAGCAGGGAAAAATATAATTTGGGATATGATTCACTATGATGTCCAGTTAATTGGTGGAGTTGCAATGCACCAGGGGAAAATTTCTGAAATGCAAACAGGTGAGGGAAAAACTCTTGTAGCTACCTTACCCGTCTATTTAAATGCATTAACTGGTAGAGGTGTTCATCTTGTAACTGTCAATGACTACCTAGCAAAACGAGATAGTGCATGGATGTCTCCAATTTTTCAGTTTCATGGTTTAAGTGTTGACTGTATTGATTATTATAAGCCAAACTCAATGGAAAGAAAAGAGGCTTATAATTCAGATATTACTTATGGAACAAATAATGAGTTTGGCTTCGACTATTTAAGAGACAACATGGCAAATTCTCCTGAAGATTTAGTTCAAAAGAAACATAATTTTGCCATTGTAGATGAAGTTGATTCTGTTTTAATTGATGATGCTAGAACTCCATTGATTATTTCAGGTGCAGTTCCTAAAGGTGACAAACATGAATTTAATTTATTAAAACCCAAAATTGAAAGAATAGTTTCTACACAACGAAAACTATTGATTAATACATTAGCTGTAGCAAAAAATCAAATATCTGATGGAAATGATAAGGAAGGAGCTTTTAATTTATTACGCGTTTTTAGGGGCATTCCAAAAAATAAAGCTTTAATTAAATACTTGAGCGAGGCAGGAATTAAACAAATTCTACAAAAGACAGAAAATTTTTATATGCAAGATAATAATAGAGAAATGCCCAAGGTTGACAAAGAACTTTATTATGTGATTGATGAAAAAAATAATCAAATTGAACTTACAGACAAAGGCATTGAGTTTTTATCTGGAAAAGATGAGCCTAACTTTTTTATCATGCCTGAAATTGGAATTGAAATCTCAAAAATTGAAGAAAAAGGTCTTTCCAAAAAGGAAGAAGCTAAAGAAAAAGATGAGCTATATAAAGATTTTAGCATAAAATCTGAGAGGATTCATACTATAAATCAACTCTTAAAGGCATATGCATTATTTGAAAAAGATATTCAGTATGTTGTAATGGAAAATAAAGTCATGATTGTTGATGAACAAACTGGGAGGATAATGGATGGCCGAAGATATAGTGATGGATTACATCAAGCAATAGAAGCTAAAGAAAATGTAAAAATTGAGTCTGCAACTCAAACATTTGCAACAATTACACTTCAAAATTATTTTAGGATGTACAATAAGCTTTCAGGGATGACAGGTACTGCAATTACTGAAGCGGGCGAATTTTGGGAGATTTATAAACTCGATGTAATGGAAATACCAACAAATAAACCAATACAAAGAAATGATGAAGAAGATTTAATTTATAAAACTAAAAGAGAAAAATATAATGCCGTAATTGAAGAAGTAGCTAATTTATCTGTTTCCGGAAGACCTGTTTTAATTGGGACTACTTCTGTTGAAATTAGTGAACTACTAGGCAGAATGTTGAAAATAAGAAAAATTCCGCACAATATTTTAAATGCAAAACTTCATAAGAAAGAATCTGATATTGTTGCTGAAGCTGGGAAACCTGGTCAGGTTACGATAGCAACAAATATGGCTGGTCGTGGAACTGATATTAAATTGTCTGAATTAGTTAAAAACAATGGTGGATTAGCAATTATTGGTACAGAAAGACACGATTCAAGAAGAGTTGATAGACAACTGCGAGGAAGATCTGGAAGACAAGGAGACCCTGGAAGCTCTCAATTTTACGTTTCGTTAGAAGACAACCTTATGAGATTATTTGGTACAGAGAGAATTGCAAAAATGATGGACAGATTGGGATTAAAAGAAGGTGAAGTAATTCAACATTCTATGATTACCAAATCGATTGAAAGGGCACAAAAAAAAGTAGAAGAGAATAATTTTGGAATTAGAAAAAGATTACTTGAATACGATGATGTAATGAATGCTCAAAGGGAAGTGATATACAGAAGAAGAAATAATTCATTATTTGGTGAACGGCTTAGAATTGATATTTCAAATATGATCTATGATACATGTGAAAATATAGTTTTTTCTAATAAGTCTACAAATGATTTCAAAAACTTTGAATTTGAACTCATTAAATATTTTTCAATCACAAGCATAATTGGTTCTGAAAAATTCGAAACAATGAACGAAATGCAAATATTGGATGAAATTTACGCTGTAATTTTAAAAAATTATATTACTAAAATTGAAAATAATGCAAAGCTAGCTTACCCAGTCATTAAACATGTATATGAAAATCAAAGGGAAAAATTTAAACGGATTGTTGTTCCCTTCACCGATGGTGTTAAAACTCTTCAAGTAATTACAGATTTAGAAAAAGCATATAATTCGAATGGAAATCAACTGGTAACCGATTTTGAAAAAAATATTTCGTTAGCAATATTGGATAATGCATGGAAAACTCACCTAAGAAAAATGGATGAATTAAAACAGTCTGTTCAACTTGCGGTTCATGAGCAAAAAGACCCGCTATTAATTTATAAGTTTGAAGCTTTTGAACTATTTAAATCTCTAATTGATTCAGTAAATAAAGAAATTTTATCTTTTCTTTTTAAAGCAGAAATTGCCACTGATAACAATAAAATTAAAGAAGCATCCGTAAAAAGACCTCTAAATATAAATACATCTAAGGATGAAATCCCAAATACTGAAGAACTCAGACGAAGAAATAAGGCAATTACCAATCGAAGCTCTAATCAGCATGTTGAAACAATTGTGAGAACAAAACCAAAATTAGGACGAAATGATAAGGTAATGATCAAAAATTTGAAAAACGGAGAAATTAAAGAGCTAAAATTTAAACATGCTGAGAAATTTCTTGTAGATGGAGAATGGTTATTATTAGAAAATAATTGATTAAAGTTTGACTAAAAACAGAAATATTAATATCAATAATTTGTGTTCTAAACTTGCCGAGGGAAATATTACAGCTCTCTCAAAATCAATAACCCTTATTGAAAGCACAAACAATGATGATAAGCAACTAGCATATAAAATTTTAAATAATTTAAAAACCAAAAAAAAATCAATAAGAATTGGTATCACTGGAGTACCCGGAGTGGGTAAAAGTACATTTATAGAAGTTTTTGGAACATATTTAAGTGGTATGGGAAAGAAATTAGCCGTACTAACAATTGATCCATCGAGTAGCATCACAAAGGGGAGTATTTTAGGTGATAAAACTAGAATGTCTCAGCTGTCAATTAATAAAAATGTTTTTATAAGACCTACACCCTCTTCAAGTTTTCAAGGTGGGGTAGGAAGAAATACTAAAGAAACTATTTTTCTTTGTGAAGCGGCTGGATATGAAATTGTAATAATTGAAACAGTGGGAGTTGGTCAAAATGAAATTAGTGTTTCAGAAATTGTTGATTTTTTTCTGTTATTAAAAATTTCTGGAACCGGTGATGAGCTGCAAGGAATGAAAAGAGGAATTATTGAAATGTCTGATTTAATAGCAATTAATAAATGTGATGGCAATAACATAGAAAATTCAATTAAGTCTAAAACCGATTTTCAACTTGCTTTGAAGCTATTTCCTCCTAAAAAATCAAAATGGATTCCTAGAGTATTAACATGTAGTAGTATAAAAAACGAAGGTATAGCTGAAATTTGGAATTGTATTAATGATTATATTTTCCTGACAAAGAAAAACAATTATTTTTTTAAGAACAGACTACAACAAGATAAAAAATGGTTACTTCAAATTGTTGACAACTCTCTAAGAGAATCTTTCTTTAAAAGAAAATCTTTAAAATCTAAGCTTAAGAAATTAATTGAGGAATTAAGTAAAGGTAAAATTAATGTTTTTGATGCTAGTGAGAAAATCCTATCTGAAATCTAAAACGATTAAATATATATACAAATAAAGAACCGGAAAAGAAGCCAAATAACAATCCAAAAATAGTATCCATTGGGTAATGAACACCAAGATATATTCTGCTATATGAAAAAATAACTACCCAGCTTATCAGAATAGGTTTTATCCATTTTTTTGCTTTAGATTTAATCAATGTAATAATAAAAATTGAAACAGCAATTGAGTTTGAAGCATGAGCTGAAAAGAAACCATACCTTCCACAATAAATATCAATATTACGCAATGATAATTGTAAATCCAATTCGCCACAGGGCCTGAGTCTTTTAAATGTATTTTTAACAATATTTGTAAATTGATCTGTAAAAAGGATAATAAACGAAATAAATATTAAAATAATAATTAACCTTTTTACTCCAAATTCTTTAAAAAGAAAATAAATAATTATTAAAAATAATGGAAAAAATGTAAATTTATTAGTAATCTGAATCCATAATGGATCCCATGCTTCACTCCCTAAATTATTTAAAAAAATAAGTAATTCAGTATCAAATTCGTTAAAACTATTTAGCATCTTTAATCAAATTATTACTTAAATATATAAATCTTAAATATAAAAAAAGAGATGAAAAAAATAAACCAGATAATAGACCAGCCCATATTCCCACCTCCTGAAATTGAGAAATATCTCCAAAATAGTAGCTAATTGGAAAGCCAATCACCCAATATGCAACAAAGACAATTAGTGTTGGAATCACTACATCTTGCATTCCTCTTAATGCACCTAAAATAATGACCTGAGCACTATCAAATAGTTGAAATAAAGAAACAATTATAAATAAAACTGAAGCCTTATTTACAATTTCTAAATTTTTATAATAATTACTTGAATCAGTAATGTCAATATATATGTAGGGCAAAGCATCCCTTAAAAAAAAGATAATAATTGAAAAAATAGATGCAAATAAAATACCCAAGAATAAAATAGATAATGATATTCTCCTTTGTTCAATATAATTATTTAATCCTTTTTGATTTCCTGATCGAATTGATGCACTAACACCAAGTCCACTGGCTATCATGAATGTCATTGAAGAAATATTTAAAACAATCTGGTTCGCTGACTGAGTATTTTCTCCTAAAAGACCACTTAACCATATTGCTGATGTGAAAATCCCAACTTCAAATAGCATTTGAAGTGAAGTTGGCAACCCCAATGAAATTATTTTTTTTATCATTATTTTGTTTACAACAAAATTGAAAATATCTGAAAGATAATTTTTAATTATTTTTCGATGATAAAGTATTTGATAAAGAAATATCAACATAATAATTCTTGATACCAGTGTTCCTATAGCAGCACCAACTATACCCATTTGTGGAAAACCAAATTTTCCAAAAATTAAAATATAATTTACTATGATATTAACAATATTTGATATGATTGTAGCATACATTGAATAAGCAGTAAGTGATAAACCATCACTAAATTGTTTGAGCGCTTGAAACATAAGTAGAGGGATTAGTGAAAATGCAACAATATGTAAATATGGGATTGCTAATTCAATTACATTTTTTGGTTGATCAAGTAAGTATAGCATAGGTTTAAATAAAAGGATTGCAACAAATAAAGAACAACCAAGAAACAAACACATAAAAAACCCATTAACAAAAGATTTTTTTAAATCTGAATTATTATTTTTACTATGCGCTTCTGCGACAACAGGTGTAATAGCTGCAGAAAAACCTATACCAATTGACATAGCTATAAAAATGAAGCTATTTCCTAGTGAAACAGCTGCCAGATTAGTTGGGTCAAGTTTTCCAACCATTATGTTATCAATCATACCAACTAGCGTGTGACCTAAAAGTCCAAGAATAATAGGTAACGATAATTTTAGATTATATGAAAATTCCTTTGTATAGTTCTTAAAAAACAAATTTATTTTTTAAAAAATTTAATATTATAATCAACTGAAACTTTACCCAGCATTATATTGTTTAGTTTTCCCTTAATCAATTTCTTTTTTAGAGGTGAAACTTTGTCTGTAAATAAAATCCCCTCAATATGGTCATATTCATGTTGAATTACTCTAGCAATGATGCCGCTAAACTTTTCTTGATGACAAACGAAATTTTCATCAAAATAATTTAACTTAATTTCTGATTTTCTGTTAATTTTTTCTCTAATGTTAGGAATACTTAAACAACCTTCTTCAAATGATCTGATTTCACCTCTTTCATCAACTATTTCTGGATTTATAAATATTTTTTTTAGTGCGGTAGACTTGAATCCAGAACTTGCCTCAAAATCCTTATTATCAAATGCTGAGGTGTCAATTATGAATAGTCTTATATTCTTTCCAATTTGTGGAGCAGCTAAACCAACGCCGCTGGCGTTATACATAGTTTCAAACATGTCACTGATCAACTTTTTTAAGTCAGGATAATTTTTATCTAAATTCTGAGCTCTTTTTTTTAAAGAAGGGTCACCGTAACCAACAATAGGCAATATCATGAAAAAAATTTTTTCAAAATTACAACATTAAAAATTATGAATTAGAATTATAAGCTTGTAAATAATCTTGGAGAATTATTGAAGCGCTTATTTTGTCAACAAGATATTTGTCTGACCTCAATTTCTTTTTTACTCCGGAATAAATTAAAGAATCCTTAGCAATTTTGGAGGTAAATCTTTCGTCAAAACGAAATATTTTATTTATGTCGAAGAAACCAGATAAAGATTTAATGAATTTAACAATTGTATTTTCTATTTCAGAATATTCACCAGAAAACTTCCGTGGTTGACCAATAATAATTCTTGAAATATTTTCTTTTTTTATTAAAGTTTTAAGGTGAATAATTAATTCAGATGTGTCAACAGTCTTTAGAGGAAATGCAAAAATTTTATCAATATCTGTAATTGAAAGCCCTGTTCTTTTTAATCCGTAATCTATAGCTAAAAACTTTGTTTTCATTCTACAATCTAAAATATTTTTTTAATCTTTTTCTCCATTTTCTTGCATTTTCAAAATCATCTGAATATTTCTTTATTTTATCAAAAATAATTTGCTTTTCTATATTAACTATTTTAGAATAAAAACCACTTACTTTTTCTAGAATCTCATCATTTAGTTTTAGCCTTCTAAAATTTTTAAGTCTTTCCTCAATGGATAGAGACTTAAATTTCATTCTATTTAAATCAATTAAGTAAAACCTATAATCATCATTATGTTTTTTTACAAGTGTATTACTCCTTGAGTGATCTAAAAACATAACTCCATTTTCGTGAAGATTATGCGTAAAATATGTAAATTTTTTAATAATATCGTCCCTGAAATCTAGATCAATATTTTTAAAAACAAATTCCATATCATAATCATAATCGATATTCACTGAAACATAATAACTTTGATATATTAGGCCAAATTTGAATATATCGTAAAAACCTATTGGCTGTGGGGACATTATACCATTATCAATTAATTTTTTAGCATAATTATAGGATCTGTTTGCTTTGCTTGATCTAAAAAAAGTGTAAATAATTTTATTTAATATATTAGGACTTTTAAACCTTTTAATATTTATAACTAAATTTTCAATATTAATTTTTTTAATTGTATTTCTAGACCCTTTGATTAATTCACCTGTTGAATCAAAATCAGCAATCATTTTATTTATTAAAGGTTCAAATTCTCTGTAGTTATCTTGTATCAAAAAGGAATTATTCAAAAGGTATTTATATTTTTGGTGTAAATATATTTATTAATGCGCAATATAATAAATAACGAAGCTCACAAAGCTTATAATTTTATCAAAAAAGGTGGGATTATTTTGTATCCAACAGATACTGTATGGGGTTTAGGGTGTGATGCAACAAATTGTAGTGCCGTTGAGAAAATTTATCATCTAAAAAAAAGAAGTTTAAAAACTCCCATGTTATCTCTTGTGAAAGATGTCAATATGATTGTAAAATACACATGTAGTTCATTAAATGAGGTTAGTCGGTTATTAGAAAGTACAAATAAGCCAACAACTGTAATATATCCAAAAGGAAGAAATTTATGTAACTATATCCTTTCTGAAGACGGTTCTATAGGATTTAGAGTTCCTCAAAACAGTTTTTGTATAGATTTACTATCTCTAATGAAAAAACCGCTTATTTCAACCTCAGCAAATATACATAAGGAAGAATTTCCTTTATCTTTTGAAGAAATTAATAATGATATTTTAAAACAAGTTGACTATATCGTAAATTTACCTAGAGATAGCTGGTGTACTAAACCATCATCAGTTTTAAAGTTAGATGAGTTTGGAAATTTTTATAAAATCAGATAGAAATGGTATTTCAAGAAGCCATAAAAAGTTCAATATTTCATGAAATTTCAAATTATTGCTCTGCTAATAATATTGAATCATTCGTGGTTGGGGGGTTTGTACGAGACTTTTTCATAAAAAGACCCTCGAAAGACATTGATATATTAATTATTGGTGATGGAATTAGTGTTGCAAAACAAATTGCCAGTCAAATTGATCCTAAAATTCCAGTGACAATTTTCAAAAATTTTGGAACGGCTTATTTTAAATACAATGATTATGAAATAGAGTTTGTTGGTTCTAGAAAAGAATCTTATGCTAAAAATAGTAGAAATCCAATAATTGAGACTGGAAGTTTTAAAGATGACATAAATAGAAGAGACTTTAAAATTAATTCTATTGCAATATCACTTAACAATAAAAACTTTGGAAAATTAATAGATTTACATGATGGTTTGAAGGATATAGAAAAAAAAGTAATTAATACCCCGTTAGATTCCAACGTTACATTTTCTGATGATCCGCTAAGAATGTTGAGGGCGATAAGATTTGCTTGCCAACTTGATTTTAAAATTCACGATAATTTAGTAGAAACTATGGCTAAGAAAAAAAATAGGATTAGCATAGTTACCAATGAAAGAATTGTTGATGAAATAAATAAAATCATTTTATCAAAAACTCCATCTAAAGGTTTTAAAATTCTTGAGCAATTAGGTATTTTAGAGATAATTATACCTGAGTTAACCAGTTTAAAAGGCATTGATGAAATTGAAGGCCAAAAGCACAAAGACAACTTTTATCATACACTTGAAGTACTTGATAATATTTGTTCAAATACTGAAAACTTATGGTTAAGATGGGCTGCTTTGCTTCACGATATAGGAAAATCTCCAACAAAAAAATTTGATAAAAAAATAGGTTGGACTTTTCATGGTCATGAATTTGAGGGAAGTAAAATGGTATATAAATTGTTTAAGAGACTTAGAATGCCTCTGAATGAAAAGATGAAATATGTCCAAAAGCTAGTACTTATGAGTTCTAGACCAATTGTTTTAGCTCATGAGAATGTAACTGATTCAGCTGTCAGAAGATTAATTTTTGATGCTGGTGAGTCAGTAGATGACCTTATGACCCTATGTGAAGCTGATATAACAACAAAGAATAAAAATAGATTCAAAAAATATCATGACAATTTTAAAATTGTAAGAGAAAAAATTCAAATGGTTGAAAAAAAAGATAATATTAGAAATTTCCAACCACCAATTTCCGGAGCTGAAATCATGAGCACTTTTAATCTTAAACCATGTAAAACAATAGGAATAATCAAAGAAGCTATCAAAGAAGCTATTCTCGAAGGAATTATTGCAAATAATTATGAGGAAGCATATAAACTAATGTTAAAAGAAGGAGAAAAGTTAGGCTTATCTTATGGAAAGTAAATTTCATAACTTAACAAAATTGGCTCTATTACTGGTTTATTTAGTAATAATCGCTGGTGCATTTGTTAGAATGACTGGCTCAGGAATGGGTTGTCCTGATTGGCCTAAATGTTTTGGTTTTTATGTCCCACCAACCGAAGTATCACAAATATTGTTTAAAGAAAATAATGACTACTCAAAGGGTCAAATGATTTTATACAATGAAGAAAAATTACTTGTTGCAAAATCAGACTTTACCAGCAATGAATTCATAAACTTAAATAATTGGGAAGTATATAAAAAACACGATTATGTAATATTTAACCCTATTCACACATGGATTGAATATATTAATAGATTAATCGGAGCAATTTCAGGAATTCCGATACTTATTTTTACTGTTATTTCAATTTTTTATTTTAAAAAGTTCAGGCATTTAACATTAATTTCAATAATAACATTAATCGCAATCGGTTTTCAGGCATGGCTTGGAAAAACTGTAGTAGATTCAAATTTAGAAGGGTATATGATAACTCTTCATATGTTGATGGCATTATTTATTGTTTCGCTACTTATTTACCTTGTCTACTCTGGAAGCAAAAGTTTTATTAAAACAAATAAGACATTTAAATATTTATTACTTTTTGGATTATTCCTCTCTTTAATCCAAATTGTTTTAGGTACCCAAGTGAGACAAATAGTAGATGAACAATCTAAATTATTCCCGTATGAAAAATCTATTTGGCTTAATGATATTCCACTTGTTTATGAATATCATAGAATATTTTCAATATTGGTTATATCAATAAATATGGCTTTATTTTTTATAAATAAAAAATTAAAACTTGGTAACAATTATATAAATTATGTTATGGTGCTTCTTATTTTGGAAATATTTACAGGTGCTTCAATGTTTTATTTTGATTTTCCATT
>CESZ01009619.1_pt1 | contig 49874 bp, 49 predicted proteins | sample 531081 | NCBI WGS metagenome assembly CESZ01 (sample SAMEA2621260, study PRJEB7988) | marine metagenome | biome: marine biome (ENVO:00000447); feature: surface water layer (ENVO:00002042); material: "saline water (ENVO:00002010), including plankton (ENVO:xxxxxxxx)" | depth 5 m | reverse complement strand
AAGAAGAAGAAGGAGCCTCGGAAGCCCAGGGCGCCAAGAGAGAAGAGGCCCAAATCTCAGCCCAAAGTCATACCTGATGGATACGAGGAAGTGGGAAGTGCAAGAGCATCACTAAGGCTATTCGTTGATTTCGCCGTTAATTTCGGTTTTATAATTGCAATATTTGTTGCGTTCGCAATCCTTGAAACTCCTACTACCTTAGCTCTGATAGTATCTATTTTACTCTCGATATTCAATATGGTTGTAATGCCGATAAGGTTCAACCGTTCTATGGGTAATGTAATTTCACGTACTCAATTCATTAATTCCAGGGGAGATAATGCTACTTTCATCTACCACTCCTTGAAAAATACAACTATAGCGTCTTACTTCATATTCCTCCTTGGCGTATTTTTTGGTATTTCCATGCTCGGAGACAGCTCTGGCATAGAGGGCGGAGATTTCATGAACGCATTTATTGCCATCTGTCTTTCAACCATATTGATCCCTCTGTTAGACTACATTTTCAGAAGGACCAGAACAGACTCTCTAGGCTTGTGGGAAGTTGCCTTCGGAGGTATCTGGCTGGTCAAGGCTACTTCGTCTTCGGATACAGATTCTAAATCAAGATTCATGCAGAGGCTAGAATCAATGGCGGAATATGCAGAGTCTCGTGTTGATCTTGATGACGACTCGGAAAATAGTTGATCGGTTACCTAACCCTTGAACCAGAGCCAATATCGCTCTTAGTCGTGAGGATACTGACATTACCATCTCCGTCATCAGCGGCTAGTAACATTCCTTCGGACAACACCCCTCTAAGTTTCCTAGGCTCTAAATTAGCTACGAATACAACATTCAATCCTTCTAAATCCGTTGGATCATAGTATTCTTTTAGACCCGCACAGACCGTCCTAGTTGAATCAGGTCCGTCCTGAATTGTTACCACGTACAGCTTATCCGCATTGGGATGTTCTTCAACAGATATGACTTTCCCAGTCTTCATCTCGACCTTCATGAAATCTTCAAAATCTATGTAATCAGCTCCTTTCTCATCATTCTCGATGGGGTCATCATTAATATCATTGGCCAATGAAATTTCATGAGTTAGTATTTCATCAAGGTCTAGCCTGGTAAAAAGAGGCTCTGGCGATACCCCGCTCCACTGAAGGTCCAACGAGTAATCTGTAGAACTATCCCATAATTGACCGTCCAGGTCCGTTTTCTCGCCTAGCATTTCCCACAGTCTCTCCGATTGAAACGGCATGAATGGCCTTGTGCAGATTGCTAATGTTCTGCAGAGCCTCCATGAGAGTGCCAGTCCTGAAAGAGAATCATTTTTCTCCGGTGATTCTTCGGATTTTAGAAATTTCCATGGCGCACATCTCTGTAGCAATTGATTACCAATTTGTGCTATTGACATAATTGATCTCAATGCTTCCTTGAACCTCTGCCTTTCCATAGAATCTATTGCTGAAAGTACGAGATCATCGCACTGTGAGATAATTTCTGAATGCTTTTCAATATCGTCATATTTCAGTAACGGGTTCCCCTCGTCTGTTGCTAACCTGTTTGTCAGTGTCATCACCCTATGAACAAAGTTTCCATATGTTCCGATTAGCTCATTATTCACCCTGTCAACGAATTCTTCCCATCTGAAATCAGTATCATGGGTTTCTGGCATATTTATGGATAAGTAATATCTTAGACAGTCGGCATCATATCTCTCCAAGAAGGACGGCAACCATACTGCGTGTTTCCTGCTCTTGCTGAATTGCCCTCCCTGCAGCATTAGGTATTCATTAGATGAAACATTTGTCCCCATTACTAAATCGCCTTCAAAGGACTCACTGGTTATCTTTCCATTGTTAGATGATGCATTAATTCCCATAATGAGTGCTGGCCAAATAATTGTATGGAAGGGAATGTTATCCTTGCCCATGAAGTAAATGTGCTTTGGCGACTCTCCACTAGGGCTCTTCTTCCACCAATTTTCCCATGCCGAGTCTCCATCGGGGTGATTATTTGCAGTAGCATATCTTTCAGACCATATTCTTGCACAGGAATAGTACCCCTGAACCGCCTCAAACCATACATAGATACTCTTCGAAGACCATTCATTTCCCGATAGTGGAATGTCTATTCCCCATTCTATGTCTCTTGTTACTGCTCTTGGCCTAAGGCCCATATTTAGCCAGTTCTTCGTCATTGACCTAACATTAGGCTTCCAAATAGACTGCCTAGTAGATGCATATACTTCGAGGCTCTCTTGAAACATATCTAATCTGAAGAAGAAATGGTCGGTATCTCTGACCTCTATATCCGCTTTCGGATCCAATTTGGATAATGGATTGAGTAACTCATGTGCCTCATATGTTGAGCCACATTCATCACATTGGTCGCCACGTGCTTCACCTTCCCCGCAAACGGGACAGGTCCCTTCTACGTATCTATCAGGGAGGAATCTAACTTTACCTTCTGAAATTGAGCAATATTGTTTCATTGTCTGCTTCTGCAATAATCCCGAATCCAATAATTGAGTAAAAACATCACGAACCAACTCTTTATGTCTCGAATCTGAAGTTCTATTGTACAATGCTCCTCCATATTCGATACCTCTTGAATCAATGTTCTCAGGCCAGGCACAGCCAAGCTTGGTTAGAGAGTCCAGCGCGAGATCATGATATTTGTCTACAATCTCTTGTGGTGAAACGCCCAGCTGCTCAGCAGTAATCGTTATGGGAGTTCCGTGTTCATCGGATCCACTGCACATCAGAACCCTTCTCCCCCTGGCTCTTTCATACCTGTATTGAATATCCGCCGGAAGGCAATTTCCAGCTACATGCCCTAGGTGTAATGGGGCATTTACATATGGCCAAGCCATGAAAATTGTGACATATTCCGGCTCCGGCACATGGTTAGCGGTCAGTCACCTATTTATGTCGCAATCGGTCGTAAGGCAATTGGGAGCAGCCATTCGTGTCACGCACATGTTTAATTTTCGCTCAAAAGTGAGGAAAGATAGTTGGTAGACTACACGCTAATCATAGCTTATTCGGGACTAGCTCTTGGAGCATCCTTCTTGTGCAGTATTCTGGAAGCAGTACTGCTTTCTACAAGTCACGGACATATAGCCGCCCTCAAAGATACACACCCCAAAGTAAGCGATCTCTGGTCACAATGGAAAGATGACCCTGAAAGGCCTCTAACTGCAATATTGACCTTGAATACCATAGCCCATACCGTAGGAGCTTTGGGAGTCGGCGCTGAAGTGCAGACCCAGTTCGGAGGGGGCATGATTGTGCATGTAGCCGCCGCTGTCTTAACCTTGGCAATACTGTTACTTAGTGAGATTCTACCCAAGACTATCGGAGCTCTCTATTGGAGGAAACTTACTATTCCATCAGCTAGGATAATGAAAGCTATGATGTTCGCCCTATGGATCATAGTCAAGCCGATAGAGATAACAAGATCTCTTTTGCCTGCAGTAGAGACTGAGACTGTTACAAGGGACGAGCTTTCTGTATTGGCCGATATAGCCGAAGAGACTGATGTAATTGAAGAAGATGAAGAGGCGGTAATTCAGAATCTGTTGAAACTCAGAGAAATCAAGGTCAGTGATATCATGACTCCAAGAGTAGTAGTAACTTCAGTATCTGTGGATGATACTGTTTCTGATGTTTTGGAGAGGATACCAATAATGGTCCATGGAAGAATGCCAGTAACAGGCGGGAACATAGACGATGTACGAGGAGTCGTACTAAGAAGTGAGATACTTCGTAGAGCGGCCGTCGATGAGTACAGTAGGAAGATGTCAGAGATTTCTAGGCCTGTTGATATCTGTAGCGATAACGACTCGGTAGACAGGGCATTGGATATTCTCCTTGAGACAAAATCTCAGATTCTAATTGTCAAAGATGAGTTCGGAGGCACTGAAGGATTAGTTACAATGGAAGATGTAATTGAAACTCTCCTTGGTGTCGAGATTGTAGACGAGTCAGATCAGGTAGCAATAGACGAGGGCTCACATCATGAGGATATGAGAGAACTAGCAAAACAGAGAGTTGAGGAGAGCGAGTAGTGGCCTATTCCGGCCTATCAAAAAATTCCCACTGAACTTCAGCTAATTCTTGATTGGTCTCTGCATCCGAATATGCTTCCAGTGGCATCCTATTTAATTCGAGAAAAGCATCTCCGTATGGGAGGCATGATAATATCCTCTTTGCCTGCTCTTTTCTACCAAGAATGTACAGTGATGATGCGAATGCCTCCGCAGTAGAAAGCCTTCCCGGTTTGCCCCAGGATATTGGGTTAGCAGCCAATAGTACTGGAAGGGTTCTACCTTCTAGTCTGGTGTGCTTAGAAATAGAATCTAAAGACTCTTCCAGTCTCTTCCAAGAACAGTCCAGTGCTACGATGGACCCTCCGCGTGATACTGACTGCATGTCATCTGGCCCCATCAAGATTCCACTAGAAGGATCTAGAAGAAATCCTCTCTTCGGAGCTGCTCGAGTGGATTTATGCAGAATCGCATGTCCGTGTTTAGATAGTCTCCTTGCACTACATTTCTTTGGGTCATCTTGATCTAGGTGGATGACATGCAGAGGGACGTCCTCGAACTCATTCTTTCGCAAGGAACTCATCTAGAGCATCTCCTATTGTCATACTTCTGCTACTGGGGGCCTTAATGTTCCTCTCAGGTTCTGATATGCTCTCTTCGAAGAGTGAGATATCCAGTGCTTTAGCTATTTTATCGAGAATATTATCAGCAGGACGAACTCCCGCTTCAGTTTTCTGAATATCATTGAGTCGTAGATTTAGCCTCTTGGCCATTTCTCGCGCAGTCCATCCCTTCCCCTCTCTTGCATTCTTGATTCTAATATGGAAATCTCTAGCTACTTCTTTCTCCATCTTAGTGATATTTTTCGTATATGTTCTTGTCTTAGATGAAACAGGTCTTGTTACTGTTTGTGTTGCAACTCTTCTTTCCAAGACTGTCAAGTTATTTGATTCGATACATCTTGAACAACATCTTAGCCTAGCTCCTGAGATTTCCGAAAGAAATGTTGTAACTCTATCCGTCCCACACATTTCACAGGTTGCCATGTATGCGCCAACGAGCACTCGAACATATGGGTTGGGGTTATTTGAAATCAAATACCCCTTACGAGACTCATGGCAACTGGCTCGGACGCTCACCGTCAGGAAGACCCCTCCAATATATCCTCAGTTTCAAATCTTCAATCTGAAATCAAGGTACTATCAGAAACTGCACAGCAACTCCTGACTGATAAGTTACTATTGGAGAGCGAAATATCCCAAGTAAAGAAGCGCGCAAGTCGCCTCGAGGAAGAGATCAGGAATCTCAGAACTCCGCCTATGGTAATAGGCCATATACAGGACCTCACTGATGAAGGAGCAATAGTCAGGAGTTCAAATGGTACAGTCTTCCTAGTTTCCATCAATCCTCGTATCGATGAATCCCTCTTGATTCCCGGAGCCAGAGTCGCATTAAATCAGGATAATCTCTCTGTAATTGAGGTTTTATCTGACTCTTGGGACCCCCTCGTCGTTACTTCTGAGATAATTGAAAAACCATCCGTTACCTTTGATGACGTTGGCGGACTTGAAGAACAGATCATCCAAATTCGTGAAGCAGTAGAGCTGTCTTTCACGAATCGTGACGATTTCGAGAGGTTCTCCATTGACCCTCCAAAAGGAGTCCTGTTAACCGGTCCTCCTGGCACTGGAAAGACTATGTTGGCCAAAGCTGTAGCAAATTCCACCAATGCTGTCTTCCTAGGTTTAGTTGCCTCTGAATTAGCTCAGAAATACATTGGCGAAGGAGGGAGATTAGTTAGAGAAATATTCGATCTCGCTAGAAAAAGGGCCCCAGCCATTGTATTCATCGATGAACTCGACGCCATAGGTTCTAAGAGACTCGACAGTGCTACTTCCGGCGATAGGGAAGTTCAAAGAACACTAATGCAACTTCTGTCAGAATTGGATGGATTCGCTCCACTAGAGGACGTGAAAATTATCGCCGCTACGAATAGGCCAGAGCTTCTAGATAATGCTTTATTGAGACCTGGCAGATTTGATAGAATAGTTGAGATACCTCTTCCGGACGAGGATGGTAGGCTTTCAATTCTGAAGGTACACACTAAGAATACTCCTATATCGAACAGAATTAAGCTAGAAGAAATCGCTTCAAAAACCGATGGTTTTAGCGGTGCTGAGATAAAATCTCTCGTAGTCGAGGCAGGGGTTAGTGCAATATCCAAGGGCAATAAAAAGATAACAAAATCTGACTTCCTAAATTCACTAGAGAAGCTTACACTAAACAGTGAGAAAGGCAGAACTGACAACTCTTCTGGATTATATGACTGATGAGTAATCCTAATCCCTTAATCTCCATGCGAGGCCATGGGCGAACCGTTGATTGAGTGCGTTCCTAACTTTAGTGAAGGTAGAGATAAAGATGTCATAGACGCTATCATAGATTCCATTACAAGCGTAGATGGAGTGAGCCTACTGGATGTTGACATGGGAGCCGATTTTAATCGAACCGTAGTTACTATGGTTGGTGGCCCGGAAGCAGTTTTGGAAGCCGCAATAAAATCTACTGGAGTCGCATTAGAATTAATTGACATGTCAAAACATTCCGGCGAACACGCTAGAATGGGTGCTATTGATGTAGTCCCTTTCATTCCTCTTAGTAACTCCTCAATGGAGGAGTGCATCGATCTTTCAGAGCGTTACGCCAAAGCAGTGTCTGAAAATTATGGCATCCCAGTATTCCTTTACGCCGAATCAGCTAGGAATGAAAGACGTGTAAAACTACCAGATATTAGGAAAGGTGAGTATGAAGCTTTCAAAGAAAAACTATCTGATCCTGAGTGGGAGCCCGATTTTGGTCCTTCAGAGTTCTTACCACGTTCCGGGGTCACAGCTACTGGAGCTAGACAAATTCTAATTGCATACAATGTTAATCTAAGTACACATGATAAATCACTAGCAAATATAATCGCTGGAAAAATTCGTACAAGCGGTGTGATTAAGAGGGATGATCAAGGAAATAAATTGGTAGACTCAGATGGAATTACTATTAGGGAGCCTGGCAAATTCAAAGCCTTACAGGCGGCTGGATGGATGTATGACGAAGATACGGCTCAGGTATCTATGAACTTACTCGATCATACTATTACCGGTCTTCATGATGTTACAGATGCAATAAGGTCAGAAGCTAGTAAACTAGGACTCACGGTCACTGCAAGCGAGCTTGTCGGATTAGTCCCAATGCAGGCAATGATTCAAGCAGGAATCCATTATTGTCCAGACTCAGAAGAGGCAAATGAAAACAATATTTTACAACATGCAGTCGATGGTTTGGGATTGGAAGGCTTACATGAGTTTGATACCAGCTCTTCAATTATCGAGCTAGCAATACAAGGTGATTAACTTGAATGATGGATATGCCGATGTCTTGTCAAAAATATCATCCTCCAGTCCCACGCCAGGAGGTGGCTCAGTTGCCGCGCTTACTCTTGCGCATGCGCATGCTCTAGGTATGATGGTATCCAGGTTGACTCTAGGTAAGGAAAAATGGTCAGAAGGTCATAATTCTGCGTCAGAAGTGATAGAATTATCTACCAAAGGAATCGACCTCTCTCTATTACTTGCTGATGAAGATGCTTCTGCATTTGATGCCGTAATGGATTCGTACAGACTCCCAAGAGACAACGATCTCCAGAAATCAATTAGGATCGAGGCTATCGAATCTTCTACAATTAATGCCGCATTGGTGCCACTGAAAATAATGAGAGCTTCATCTGATTTTCTACAATCGATTATTGGACTATCAAGAACCGGCAATCCCAATGCCCTTACAGATCTTCTCGCATCATCTGAATTGGCTTATGCATCTTCAAAGATAGCTTCTTACAACGTCCAAATTAATTTAGATTCCTTGGATAACACCGACGAAAAGAAAAACATATCTCAAGAGATGGAAAGCCTTCTGAAAGCATCTCTTGATAGCTCTACTACTATCGAGTCCATCATAATGGAGAGGCTGAAATGGGATTAACATTCAAAGAACAGATATTGGTCGGAATTCCTGATCATTTGCCCCCTGTTAAATCGTTAGATGACTCAGTCCCACACGCCCCTATTAGGCCACAAGTACTCAGTGAATCTGAGAAGAAATTGGCAATTAAAAACTCATTGAGATATTTTCCAGAGGATTGGCATAATGTATTAGCAGCCGAGTTTTTACAAGAATTAGAGGAGCTTGGCCATATTTACATGCATAGGTTTAGGCCTGATTACGAAATGTACTCTAGACCGATCGATCACTATCCATCTACCTCTCCCTCTGCAGCTTCTGTAATGTTAATGATTCAGAATAACCTGGATCCTTCAGTTGCTCAGTATCCACATGAGTTGGTTACATACGGGGGCAATGGATCAGTTTTTCAAAATTGGGCACAGTACCTAATCACAATGGAATTACTTTCAAAGATGAATGATAATCAGACGCTCGTCATTAATTCGGGCCATCCCCTTGGATTGTTTCCTTCGAGCCCCGAGTCCCCTAGGGTAGTCATTTCCAATGGTCTAGTAATTCCGAATTATTCCTCCCAGTTAGATTACGAGAGGATGAACGCTCTTGGAGTGACGCAGTTCGGTCAGATGACTGCAGGGTCCTACATGTACATAGGGCCACAGGGAATCGTCCATGGAACGACAATTACCCTATTGAACGCGGCCAGAAAATATCTGGATATTGATAACGAATCAAACCTATCCGGGATACTATTCATCACATCGGGACTTGGAGGAATGTCTGGAGCTCAGGCAAAGGCTGCTGTCATTGCCGGTGCTGTCTGTATTATTGCCGAAGTAGACTCTCACGCGGCCGTTAAGAGGCATCAGCAAGGATGGCTATCCGAGCTACACTACGATTTGAATCACGTAATATCGCGTGCGCGACAAGCAGTAAATGATGGAGACGCAGTCTCAATAGGTTATGTTGGAAATATAGTTGATTTACTTGAGGCACTTATCGAAAACAATCTCACTCCAGATTTAGGCAGCGACCAGACCAGTCTTCACAATCCCTGGCTAGGTGGATACACTCCCGCTGGCTTCACATTCGAAGAGGCGAAGGACCTCCTGTCAAATAATCCTGAAGACTTCAAGACTCATGTAAAGGAGTCACTAAGAAAACATGCAGGCATGATCAATAAATTATCCTCTAGGGGGATGAAATTCTGGGACTACGGAAACGCATTCCTCTTGGAGGCCAGTAGGTCAGGTGCTGATATTTTAGACGGACGTGGCCAATTCAAGTATCCTTCATACGTTGAAGATATAATGGGGCCAATGTGTTTTGACTATGGCTTCGGTCCATTCCGTTGGGTGTGTACTTCTGGCTCAGATAAAGATTTAGAAATATCTGACTCAATAGCCCATTCGATACTTACTGAGCTCCAATCAGAAGCCCCACAAAGAATCAGGCAACAATACTCAGATAATCTCAGATGGATAGAAGAAGCCGCAAAAAATGATCTGGTCGTCGGTAGTAAAGCCAGAATTTTATATGCAGACTCTACAGGGAGAAAATCTATCGCTACAGCGTTCAATGATGCTATAAGAAATGGAGAAATTTCTGGGCCCATTGTTCTCGGTAGAGACCACCACGATGTCAGTGGCACAGATAGTCCATACAGGGAGACGGCCAATATCAGGGACGGCTCTATGTTTACTGCGGATATGGCCGTACAGAATTTTGTTGGCGACTCTTTCAGAGGAGCAACTTGGGTCAGTCTCCACAATGGGGGAGGCGTTGGCTGGGGAGAGGTGATCAATGGGGGTTTCGGACTATACATTGATGGGTCAGAAAAATCCAGTAGGGCCATAGAATCAATGATTCCTTGGGATGTAGAAAATGGTATTGCAAGAAGGTCATGGGCTAGGAATGATGAGGCTATGTGGACAATAAAAAGAGCCATGGATAATGACTCTAATCTAAACGTCACATTACCTAACATCGTAGATGAAAGTATTCTGAAGAATCTTTTTGATTCTCGATGAGTCTATTTGCTATCGCCCTTACCGGAATCTATGAGAGAGCTCGTGATAGACGGATATTCCCTAACTATTCGTGACGTCGTAGACACTGGCTTGGGACTAACCAAGGTAGCTCTTTCACAATCAGCCAGAGAAAAAATGAACTCTTCCAGAGAGGCGATTACGAAGATTCTGAAGGATGGAACTGTGACCTATGGCATAAATACCGGTTTTGGTGCTCTTTCTTCTGTTTCCATAGAACCTGATAAATTAGAACAGCTCCAAGCTAATCTAATTAGAAGTCATGCGTGTGGAATCGGGGATCCAATGGAAGACCGTCACACGTTAATGATGATGCTGATTAGAGCAAATACGCTTTGTAGAGGTAATTCTGGTGCTCGTCCAGTAATAGTTGATACGCTCATTTCAATGATTAACCATGGCGTATGCCCTGTAATACCTAGAATAGGCTCACTAGGTGCTTCGGGAGATCTGGCCCCCCTCTCCCACCTAGCATTAGGTATGATGGGAGAAGGGAAGTGTAACGTCAGGACTGGAACCAACAAATGGAACCTCATGTCGTCTAATGAGGCACTTAGGAATTCTGGAATTACTCCAATAGTCCCTGCCGCTAAAGAAGGCCTCTCTCTAATCAATGGGACTAGTCAGATGTGCGCATTCATGTGCGAGGCCTTGGATAATATGGATATGCTTTGTTTTGCTTCTGATGCCTCTGTTGCTTGCACTGTAGAGGCTATCAGAGGGTCCCACAAGCCTTTCGATCCAAGGATACACAATTCTAGGCCCCACCCGGGTCAAACTTTGTCCGCAGCAAGAATATCGTCATTGCTAGAAAATTCAGAGATAAAAATTTCTCATGTAAACTGTGATAGGGTCCAGGATGCATACTCTATCAGGTGCTCTCCCCAGGTACATGGGCCTGTTATCGATATGCTAAGGGAATCTAGAAGAATTCTAGAAATCGAAATAAACAGCTCAACTGACAATCCTCTTGTGTTCACTGAGGGAGATAGCATAGAGGTAATTTCTGGAGGTAATTTTCATGGCCAGTATATAGCAATGAGTAGTGATTCTATTTCCATAGCATGTCATGAGCTTGCCAGTATTTCAGAGAGAAGAATAAACCAGATTTTAGATCCAAAATGGAGTGGACATAGCGCATTTTTAGCTAAGGATGAAGGACTTGAAAGTGGTTTGATGATAATCCAGTACTCATCGGCCGCTGTTTTAGCAGAGTTACACCTACTGTCAAACTCCGCTACTACCTCAAATACTCCAGTAAGTATGGGGAAGGAGGACCATGCATCAATGGGCGCTACGGGAGCTTACAGAACAATGATCTCAACTAGATTACTAGCCAATGTAATCTCAAATGAGATTATTTGTGCTTCAGAGGCCATGTATAGAATTGATGAAAAACCCGGTCATGGAGTTTCTAGAGTTCTGGATTGGTCAAGGGGAATTGTCAAGCCTCTTAACGGGGATAGGGCATTATCCGAAGATACAAAAAATCTTTCTCAGTCATTATTGAACGGGGATCTTACTAGGATTTTTATGTGATTTTATGCAAGAAAAAATGCACCTTACCCAACATCCAGGACTAAACCCTCCAGTATTCGAGGCTACAATTACGGATATCATCGATGATGGTATTTTCCTAGATAGGACATTTTGCTATCCAAGAGGTGGCGGACAACCCGGAGATAAGGGATCAATTACCTCCGGTGATAAATTTAGTAACATGGGCGAAGTTAAACCAGGAGATAGAATCCTGCATCCATTAGACAGCCCCGAGTCATTTAGAGAGGGTGACAAAGTTGAATGTAAGATAGATTCATCTTGGAGGAATAGGAATACAATGATGCATACTGCACAGCATGTTTTCTCAGCAATAGCCAATGACATGTACAAAGCTGAAACAGTAGGCAATCAGATTAGTGATCATACAACAAGAATAGATTTATGGTTCCCAGATAGAGATCTTTTCGATGCTGAAGAAATATCACTACAAGTTAATGACGTTCTCAATTCAGGAGCCGAGGTCCTAATTCATGAATGGTCCAGGGAAGAAATTCTAAGTCATGATAAAATGAGGCATACAAATTTCATGGATAGGATACCTTCATCCATAAGTATGCTCAGAGTCGTGGAGATAGAGGATATTGATCTGTGTCCATGTGGTGGGACACATGTAGGAAATACTTCGCAGATACCAAAAATTACCATTGAAAATGTAAAGTCAAAGGGTGCTGGTAAACTGAGAGTATCCTATTCTTGATTTATTATAATGTTAGTTTACAAGTTACTGGTGGGCTCGGCAGGAATTGAACCTGCGATCTTCGCCATGTCAAGGCGACGTCATAACCCCTAGACCACGAGCCCAGTAATAATGCGAGCCCGTTCTACTCAATGAATGATTCCATTACTACGATACAATTTTCGAAATCTTACCCACGCATCCTTCCTGGCTACAGAATCCATGTGCACGGGTTCTACCGTTCTTCATTAGATCTAGTCGGCAATCAATAATTTCACCATAGGTTTTACACTTCAAACAGAATCCATTGACCTTTCTGCTCATGCTTCCACATACACAACTAATGTAGCCTCAGATAAGGGGGTTTTGGTCAAATTATCGATTTATCTGTAAAAACGTTATACTGAGCTAAAGTCACATCAATATTTCAAAATATTATTTCTGATAACCTGGATTATCAGTTAACCGCGTAGCTTCATTTCGATGGTTAAGATATATTTCATGAAAAAATACTCCAATAGAACATTGTAAAATGATTATAATAGTAATAATACTAATAATAATTATTAACAGTTTCACAATTATTAGTTATGATTTACAATAATGCCATTGGCAAGGGTTTTGAAAATTGGATTCATCCCAGGAGATTGACACCATGATTCAACCTTCTTAGAATGAAGAATGTTAAATGAAGCTGAATTATTTTCTGAAATCACTCCAAAATTATTCTTTTCATTTTTTACCAATGTTATTGATGGGTTTCTAGTACTGGCAGCCAAAGCTGTAATCGGATCGATGCCACATCTATGTGTAGCAAGAGACCCGACGAAAGGCATAGAAATTGTATTGCAATTAGGATTGAAATCTGAAGCGATAGAAAATGCCCATGAATTTTCTACACATTTTTTCATTGGAGGGAATTCATCCATACCCAATACGTATTGAGTGCCAGGGAGAAATGTTTGCATTACTCCATTATCACTAGCTCTAGCTCGAGACTCATCATCTGACTTTGCTACGTGATCTGCGCTAATTGACCCCAACTCTGCCGCAGTGCCCAGTCCTCCCGAATCTACAAACTCGTCCGCATGTATCCTGGACCCCAATCCCATTTCCTTAGAAGCTGTGATGATTTCGATCGTATCATCTACTGTGAACCAACCGGGTTCACAAAATACATCTGCCCACTTAGCAATACCTTGCTGTACAACCATTGGTAATTGCCTACCGATTAACTCTTCGATATATTCTTCCTTGTTTTTCTGCTTGGGGATATCATGCGCACCTAACCAGGTTGCTTGAATATCACACGGTGAAATTAGATTTACTCGTGCTGTAGCTTCGAGTAACTTAAGCTCAGACTCAGTACTAAGGCCGTACCCACTTTTAGCCTCCATAGTGGTTGTACCCAGCCTCAATGCATTAGAGGCCCTCTGAACTCCAAGGTCTACTAATTTTTGAATCGAACAATTTCTTGTGCTTTCAACGGTCTTTGATATTCCTCCGCCCAATTTTGAGATTTCTGAGTAAGTCAAGCCCCTTTGCCTAAGCGCCATCTCGTTACTTCTATCTCCGTCCCATATCAAATGAGTATGTGAATCTACAAAACCGGGTACTATTGCTCCTCCTTTCGCATCTATGATATTCATATCTCCCAACTTTTCTGAATTTTTATCCCATGATCCTGCATATTCAGAGATTAACTCTTCCGAGTCTGCTATACTCTGTATAAGTCCATCTTCAACTAAAATCCCCAGTCCTTTTGAGTAGACATTCAGATCTTTATCGCCCATATCCTCGCCTATGAGCGGTTTTGTAGTGTCGCCATGGGACATGTGGGCTATTTCCCCAGAGTTAACCACCAGTGTTCGCACGACTCTCGACAGTAGTGATGCTTGAAAGCACTACCCTTCTCGCAAATACGTGACAGGACTAATTGTGGGTATCGAAAGTACTGCTCATACACTATCTATTGGCTTTGTTGATGAATCAGGAAAGCTATACTCATCCGAATCAGCATTGTTCAAGCCAGAAGAAGGGGGGATACATCCACGCGAAGCTGCGGATCATCACTCTGTAGTTGCACCGAACCTTGTCTCTTCTCTAATGAATAGGGAAGATTTCAATCAAGACGATATTGTTGCTGTTTCATTTAGCCAGGGTCCGGGTCTTGGTCCATGCTTACGTATTGGAGCCTCAGTTGCCCGTTCACTTTCGTCATTCTGGAAGGCCCCTCTAATCGGCGTTAACCACTGTGTTGCACATATTGAAGTAGGCAGGAATCAGACTGGTTGCGACGATCCCGTTTTACTATACGCAAGTGGAGGAAATACACAAGTTATAGCTAGATCGGGAGATAGATACAGGGTTATCGGGGAGACTCTGGATATTGGCATTGGTAATATGCTGGACAAATTTGCACGTAACCATGGAATTGCCTTTCCAGGTGGTCCAGCTATAGAGAAGCTATCTCAAAAATGGGCTGGGAACAAATCTATTGATGAGACAGAGCTACTGACTCTGCCATATGGTGTGCATGGTACAGACTTGGCCTTTTCTGGACTATTGACATCTGCTATTTTCCACTCTAAGAAATTGCCATTGGAGCAGGTTTGCTACTCTCTTCAAGAGCACGCCTTCTCTAGCTGTATTGAGGTTGCTGAAAGGGCTATGGCCCATACTGGTAAGTCGGAATTACTCTTAGGAGGCGGTGTTGCTTGTAATGGGAGGCTCCGTGAGATGAGTGCGATAATGTGCGAAGAAAGAGGAGGGCGTTCTTTCTGGCCGGAAAAGCAGTACTGTATAGACAATGGGACCATGATTGCTGAATTAGGAAGAAAAGAATTTCAGTCTGGAAGGATTACAGAATTAGATGAAAGCGCTATTGACCCATCCATGAGGACCGACTCTTCAACGATAGCGTGGACTTGATAGCACCAAGTCTTATGAGAGGCCTTCATAGCGGAGTATTGGAGATAGTGTAGTGCAGAGGAGAAGAAAGCCGAGGGCAAAACCTCGTGATGTGTTTAGTGGATCCTCTTCGACACCCAGTAAAATTACTAAAAATCCCCCTCCAAGAGAGAGTAAAAGGCCTCCAACTCTCCCCCCGTCTAAGCCATCAGTTCCTAGAAAAGTTTCAAAAAAACAATCTGCTAATATTACTGATAAGGCCAAAGATAATGCGAAAGTCAAGAATGACGAGTCAGTAACTTCTACTGATATCATTCAAAAAAATATTTTGGGAGACTCTAGGAAAACTATAGGTCTAAGGGATAATAAAGAATCATTAGAACCTGATATTAAGGAAAATATCACCAGTAAAAAAGCCCAAGATATAATTGACAAAAGTAGAGCAAGGGCTATGGAATCCTTAGTTAAGAATACCATTACTGCTGACTCTACAGTGAAGCCAACACCATCGACTCCACCTAAGAAAAAAAGTAGGAAGACTAAGAATTCGTTCCAGCCCGCAGAAAGAAAGAGGAGACTTGACAGAAGTCGACATATGGAATACAAATATGAAGTTAGGAGATTATTGGTCGAGTTGAATGTCGACGAGGAACACCGATCTAGCCTATTGGGAACCATCTGGGCTAAGGGTGAAAGGCAAACAGTATCTGATGCTAAAGATTTCCTAATTTCCAAACACTCAGAGGGAGTCATTGATGAACATCAACTAGAGACTCTCAACAAGGTTGTAGATGGATATACGGTTAGACGTTGAATACGTATAATTCATTTCCTCCTCCCTGTTGGATTATACCCGGGTGAATCTGAGGTACCGCCAATGGATAAAAATTTAGAAGCCGGAAAACCACCGTATACTAGTGGAATATATCCCGATATGTATAGGACTAGGCTTTGGACAATGAGGCAGTATGCTGGTTTTTCTACTGCTAGACAGACTAATGAAAGATTCAGACTATTACTAGAACAGGGGCAGACCGGTCTTTCTGTGGCTTTTGATTTACCCACTCAATTAGGGCTTGATTCTGATAATGAGAGGTCTTTAGGAGAAGTAGGGAAAGTAGGTGTACCAATAGACTCTATTTCTGATATGAGGGTATTATTTGACGGAATAGATCTTTCCACTGTCTCAACATCAATGACAATAAATGCTCCAGCGACTACCTTGCTTGCCCTGTATGTTGCAGTTGCAGATGAGCAGGGAGTAGATAGGAAAGATCTGAGGGGAACAGTACAAAATGATATTCTGAAAGAATATATTGCCCGGGGACTCTATATTTATCCTCCAGAAGCTTCTATGAGATTAACATCCGATTTAATGAAGTGGTGCTCTGATAATGCCCCGTCCTGGAATACTATTTCAGTAAGTGGATACCATATGAGAGAGGCTGGATGTACCGCTGTCGAGGAAGTCGCTCTTACAGTTTTGAATGGAATTGAATATGTTAAAAATGCCATTGATAGTGGAATGTCGGTGGATGATTTTGCACCTAGAATTTCATTCTTTTTTGCTTGTCAAAATAATATTTTAGAAGAGATCTCAAAATTCCGTGCGGCCAGAGAGATTTGGTATGAGTTGATAACCAGTAGATTTGAACCAAAAAATCCTAAATCGGCTATGCTCAGATTTCATACGCAGACCGCAGGAGCTACTCTAACTGCTCAGCAACCGTTCAACAACATAGTAAGAGTGTCATATCAAGCACTCTCAGCTGTTCTAGGGGGTACTCAATCACTCCATACCAATAGCTATGATGAGGCTATAGGTCTGCCAACAGACGAAGCAGTTACAATCGCACTAAGAACTCAGCAGATATTAGCCTCAGAAACAGGAGTTGCAGATCATGTGGACCCTCTGGCTGGCTCATATGTAATCGAGGAAATGACATCTGATATTGTCAAAAAATCCTTTGAATTAATTGAAAGAATAGAGTCACATGGAGGTGCGTTAGCAGGAGTTAGATCGGGCATCCAGCAGAGGATGATACACGAGAGTGCATGGAAGCATCTTAACTCAATAGAGGAAGGCTCAATGAAGGTCATAGGTGTTAATGTTAATCAGCAAGAAGAGGACTCTATTGAAGGGCAGATACTGGATTCGAGACTCGCCGAAAATCAAGTATTATCGTTGAATAAATTTAGATCCGAGAGGGATAATGAAGATGTTAAAGAATCGCTAGATAAACTTAGAAAAGCTTGCCAATCTGATGATAATCTAATGGACTTCATCATAGGTGCAGTCAAATCAAATTGTACGGTGGGTGAGATAAATCAAGTACTTAGTGACTCATTCGGCACATGGGTGTCTCCGAGCGGTGTTTAGATGACAAAAATAGACCATATAGGAATCGCGACGGAATCAATCCCGGATGCAATCCCATTCTGGGAAGCTCTGGGATTCACTCCTTCTGGAGGCGGTCTAGTAGAGGATCAAGGCGTGTATGTCAGGTATTTGGTTAACGAATCTGATACGCGGATTGAATTGCTAGAGCCCACTGCTTCCAATACGCCAGTTGGTAAATTTATTCAGAAGAAGGGAGTGGGTATTCAGCAGTTAGCAATATCCGTCGACGATATATCAGAAACCATATCTAAACTTCTAGATATGGGAATCAGGATGATTAATTCAGAGCCACAAATAGGCCACGGAGGTAACAAAATTGCATTTGTTCACCCCTCATCTTCAGGTGGCGTCTTAATAGAGCTAGTCGAGCACGTTTGAAAATCATCAAAAGGACCTCTACGTTCGGAGCTTCATGATTACCTCTATAGACAGCGTTACTGGTCACGAGACTCGTATTCCTAGTCAGATTACTGAAGAGGTAGAGTTTCTATCTTCCACACTTAGCCTTCTGAGGGATTCAGAAGAGATTTCCAATGATGAGTTTTTAGAAGCAGGCTCAATACAGGGCGGTTTGAATCTCCTATCTGCTATGATTTCTAACGATGTGGAAGCTGAAGAGTTAGAGATTCAAATTTCTTCTCTGAAAGATCGAGCACTATCAATCTGTGAAAGATTTCCTAACTTAGATGAGAAAATTGAGAGTAAGAGATAGCCTATCTCCAGAGATCCCTGGTGGAGGGAAACTCCTCACTACAATATTCGTACACCTTAGAATAAAAATCTTTAATTTTTTCTTCAATCTCCCGATTAACTATGGTTGGAGATTTTGTCTTATTCACTCTGACGGTTGCAAAATCATACATTGCCTTTATCCCAACAAAATTAGAAACACTATCAATCTTCTCCGAATCAAACATTTCTTCGTAGATTCCGATGTATATGTCCTCTTCTTCGAACACTTCTCTAACGATTCCAATCGTCTCATCGTACCTCGTTCTAATTGTACAGTGCTCAGTCTTGTAATACTGTTCTAAAGCTTCTAAAAAGTCCGTCTCACCAAATTTTATTCCTTCGTCGTAATTTCCTCTATCGAGATTGTACCTCACAGCGCTCTTTATCCTATCAACGGGATCCCTCAGTAAGAGTACTGCCTTACAGTCAATCCCTCTTTCTTGGAACTCTGAGTAAATACTACTTAGCCTAGATTTTTGTAGGCCACTGTATGATGGAGTAATATCTCCCGTAATGGTTATGGTATCAGAATAAATTGACTCAAAATAATCAAAATATGCCTCATTATTTGTCTGCATACGATATCTCAAATAATTGCTCTTATCTATCATACTACTAATCAATCCAGGCTTTTCTACTCTGTTATAACTCAATAGTGGTATATCTATTGCATCCCAAACATGATACTCTTTCAGATCACCTCCATCGAACTTTCTAGATTGCTGTAAGTAACTGTATAGCCAGCTAGTCCCACATTTTTGAAATCCAAGTCCCAAAATAAACATATTTTTCGACTTTCTCGGTTCCATTGGCATCCCCATTTGTCGAAACCATAACTACTATTTTAACTAATTATAATAATAGTATGATATTACTCCAGTAATATTTAATAAAAATAGCATTTAGGCCGATGTATGCCTAAGGTCAGTCTTGATATGCCAAACGAGATATTATTGGACATTAAGAGACATGTTGGAGATGACAAGAAATTTGTTAGTGTGGCAGATGCTATCAGGACTGCATGTAGAAAGTTGCTAGATCAACTTGATTCAATAGACGAAAGACATGGGAGGCTTGAGAATGACAACTAGAGAAGATGCAGTGGATGCAGTTGAAAAATTGGTTAGATATGTTGAATCCGCTAATGGTAATTTGAGAGAGGGACTCATGGATACCCCGGAAAGAGTCATCAAATCATATGAAGAAATATATTCAGGATATTCATTAGAACCCAGTGAAATCTTGGATTCTACCTTCAATGGAGAGGACTATGATGGAATAGTTCTTCTGAAAGATATTGAGTTTCACAGTACTTGCGAACATCATCTCCAACCTTTTAGTGGCAAGGCACATATCGCGTATATTCCAGTCAATAGGATTGTCGGTATTAGTAAATTAGCTAGACTACTAGATTGTCACAGTAAAAGGTTACAGAACCAAGAAAGGATTACCAAATCCATAGCAGATGATATCATGGAACACCTAAACCCACTTGGTTGTGCTGTGATTGTAGAGGCAAAGCACGGTTGTATGAGGTGCAGAGGAGTCTCTAAGCAGAACGCCACTATGACCACCAGTTCGATGAGGGGGGCATTCTTTGACAATGCAGATGCCAGAAATGAGCTGTTTCAATTAATCAATAACTAGTTGGATGATATTATGATAAAATATCCAATAGTAGAAATCTTTCATTCTGTACAAGGTGAGGGATTCCATGCCGGCATACCACATGTATTCATCAGATTTGGAAACTGCAATTTAAGATGCGAGTGGTGTGATACTGATTTCCTGAAATATGAGGAATTATCGTTAGATGAAATCACAGAAAGGGTACTATCATTTGGCTGCAAGAAGGTAATATTCACCGGTGGAGAGCCGGCATTACAAGATCTAAAGACTATTGGTAGCAGACTCAAAGAATTCGGAATTTCACTTTCTATAGAGACAAATGGGACAGTAGAAATAGATCCGATTATAGACTGGATATGTGTTAGTCCTAAAGATCAGATTTATCCCAACGTTAAAATTAAGCAAGTAAGAGGTGATGAATTAAAGATAGTATATTGTGGCCAGGATCTATCCATGTATGATGAACTAAAATCTGGCTTTGCTCATCATTATATCCAACCTCTTTATTTGGAAAATGAAAGTATAGAATCTAATGGCATTAGCTTCCAAATTGTAGAAAGACTAGTCAAGAATTCCCCAGGTTGGAGACTATCGTTACAAACTCACAAATGGATGGGTGTACTGTAATGACTTCAAGAGCGATAATGGCACTATCTGGAGGCATGGACTCGACATCATTACTTCTCCGGCTACTAAGAGAGGGGTACTCTGTAACTTGTGTTAGTTATCTATACGGCCAAAAACACTCTATTGAAATAGAAAAAGCGAAAGAAAATGTAGAAAGATTACAATCTAAAGAATTTAGTGTAGATCATAAAATAATTGATTTGAGTTCTGCTATGAGCTCGTTTCACTCTGCCTTAACAGATGATAACTTCGAGGTTCCCGAAGGACATTATGAAGAGGTACATATGAAACAGACTGTAGTACCCAATAGGAATGCCATATTCTCATCAATTTTGTATGGTATGGGCTTAAGCATATCTCAAATAGAGGATTGTGATGTAATTATTGCATTGGGCGTCCATAGTGGAGATCATGCTATTTATCCAGATTGCAGGCCTGAATTTTACAATGCTCTCTCTACTGCATTCTCAATTGGTAATTGGGACTCAGAAAGGATTAGCTTTGAGTTACCGTACATAAAAGGAGATAAGACAACTATTCTGAAAGATGCTCTGCATTCCTGTGAAATTCTAAATTTAAATTTCAGTGAGATAATGAGCAGTACAATAACCTCATACAACCCAGATAAATTAGGACGATCTAGTGGAAAGTCAGGATCTGACGTTGAACGGATATTGGCTTTCCACGAAATAGGTCACGTGGACCCAATCCAATACAGCTCTTCCTGGGAATCTGTATTGGAGAACGCATTAAAATTAAAGCATAAAGTTGGTGAATAACATGGTAGATCAAGATACTGAGTGGAGAAATCAATTAAGCGATCTTGCTTACAGGGTTACGAGAAAAGGCGACACTGAAAGGCCATATACAGGTAAATATTACCTCGAAGAAAGAAATGGCAAATACTTCTGTATATGTTGTAACCACCTCTTATTCACTTCTGAAATGAAGTATCATTCAGGTTGTGGTTGGCCAGCTTTTCATTCAGAGCACGATGGTGCACAAATCAAAAGAATTGTAGATCTGAGTCATGGGATGCGTAGAGTAGAAGTCAAATGTGGTAAATGTGATGCTCATTTGGGTCATGTATTCGAGGACGGACCGAAGGAATATGGCGGTGAAAGATATTGTATTAATTCTGTCTGCTTAGATTTTATCACGGAGGGAGATAAATGAACCGATTCTTTTCTTCAAAGAAATACGGTCATGAAAGGGGCCTATCAGCAGCATTTAGACAATGGAGAGCAGTGAGCCACTGTAGATTCATGCATGGATATTCTTTAGAGTTTGAGTTTGTTTTTGGTACACATGAACTAGATGAAAATAATTGGGTTGTTGATTTTGGTAGCTTGAAAAATCTAGAGGCATGGCTAAGACTAAATTTCGATCATAAGACATTAGTTGCTTCTGATGATCCTATGTATTCATTTTTTGAAGGGATGCATGAGAATGGTATCATTGATATGGTAACTGTCGAGGGTACGGGTTGTGAAATATTTGCAAAAATAGCTATGGAGTATGCCGATGAATTTATTCAGAAAATTACTGAAGACAGATGCTGGGTTGAAAGCGTCACCGTACGAGAACATGGTGCAAACAGTGCCACATGTATGAAAATAACTGAATAGATTCAGAAAAAAATCATTTTGAAGTTATTCGAATTCATAATCAGAAGAAGTACTATCTCTCTCGAACGAGTCTGCAGCTTCTTTAATTACGGAAATAATCCTATGAATCTCATCATCCTTAGGCAACCCCCTCATGATGACCCTATTCAATGTCTCTTCAATTCCCGTTCTCTTATGTTCCTTAGTAGGCATGGAATTCGATAGTCTAGATATTTCAGATCTAAGCCTGTCTCTAAGAAGAGGATTGAGTAATCTTTGTTGTTCGGACTCCCTAATTTCAGAGTTAGGAATATTTGAATACCAAGTGTAACAGATGATTGATACAGCATGACTAAGGTTCAGTATTGGATAACCCTCCCAAGAAGGTATTGTTACTAGTAAATCGCACTCATGTAGCTCTTGGTTTGTTAGCCCGATATCCTCGGGCCCGAATACATAGGCAGTCCTGCCTTCTACTGAAATCAATCTCTGGGGCAACTCCTCGGGCAAAATGAAATGCCTGAATGATATTTTATCTCCAACTTCTCTCTTGCCCGATGTCCCTACGACGATTGAACAGTCTCGTGTTGCATCCCCTAAATTTTCAAATATCTTGCAGGAGTCTAGTACATCCTGGGCGTGTTTTGCCCTATTCCTAGTATCCTCGCTCCAATCATTATCTCTTCCAACAATTCTCAAATCTGTAATTCCAAAATTGAGAACAGTCCTAGCAACCGCACCAATATTGCCATCATATTTGGGCCTAACTAGGATGATTGTAACATCATCACTCTCGGTTGGAAGATCAATCGGCAATCTTCCGCCCATATTATCCCGAACAGTATCGCATTGATAGTAATACGCTAATCTACTCGTCTCTGACGGTACCTGGTGATGTACCCAGCGATCCAGTTTCTCATTCTCTTATTTCCAACGTCTGAATATTCACTAACAAGCCTCTTGTTATCATCGAAGCTATCCGTAAACTGATCAGGATAAAGCTCCAAAAGCCTGATTGCCCTGATTTTAATAAATGATGGTCTGATATTACCCATATTACTCCTCCAATAACTTAACTTCTAGCGGAAAGCCCTCTTCTCTAGTACAAACAACGGTTATCTTTCTCGGGGGCTTCTGCATACCTCTGGACCAGATATAGTGATTCACAGCCTCGTCGATCCATATGTCCTCATCTTCTCTCATCTTCATATGTCTAGCAACGTGAATTTTAATTTCTGCCATGGCCCTGTTGGCCCTTCTAGTCCTAGGAACGCTCCAAGCCGCTCTTAGTGGAATAGTCATCTCCTTGATTTCAGCCATTTAATCACCTTTGTAGCTTACTTCTTCGCCACATGTGGCGCTTAGGATGTGTAGTGGTGTTCCTGTTTGTCCTCAACATTACCCACACAGGGACTCTCCTGTTTTGTTTAGTGACTTTCATCAAGCGCCTCTTCTTTGCATTGGGCTTGTTTCTTGCCATCATATCACCTAATAATTTGATAGTCCTGGATGCCTTTCAATTGCATCATCTCTCACAGCATGAGCTACGGAATCTAACATTGCCTGTCCATCAGGAGTCAATACCTTTCCATGATTGACATTTCCAGCAGGATTCATCTTACTCTCGATCAGTCCGGCCTCGGTCAACTGTTGCATAATAGTTCTAGAAATATTCCTTGATCCCGCAACTGCCCTATTAGGCTTCACTCCTCGATCCTTGGGGCCACCGAAGTGCTGAGCCATATGATTAGCACCAATCGGTCCCAGCTTGCCAACTTTCCTCAATACAGCGGCAGATCTGATATGCCACCAGTTATCTTGTGAGGGGGGCCTCTCTCTGTGTGTACCTGTTTTGACTATTTTAGACCATTCTGGCGGGTTTATTGAGGCTACATCAGCTAAACGAGCTGAAAGCTCGTTAATCAGAAGGTCCGCTGGAACATCGTGATACGTAGTCATAGGCCCACCAAGCAGCCGCCCGTCTGACAGTTCATATTTAACCATGATGACACGTTACTCCAAAACAAGTGTTACCAAAATGAGTTACATCGCCCTACAAGGATTGAAATTACCTAGTCGTCACGGACATGCATGAGGAAGACAATGTCACAGAATCCTAACATGCTTAGGACTATGATAGGCATAGGTCTAACATTGATTTTTGTTTTAGGATATGCAGTCTACTCAAATACAATTGAGTCAGAATATTATGGTTATGAAACTACTAACATCTCAGAGCCTATAGAGCCTAACCAAGACGATGATGGTATAGCAGAGTGGTTTCTATCTACTAACATGCCCATTACGTGGGTGAACGTTACAGTGATTGGAGCTCCCCAGGATTCAACCCTCAGGGTTCAAGCCGATGGGTCTTCATGGTACCACTCACCATTCCTAGGCAATAATCAAGATTATCCATTCAATTGCGAGGGTGACGGGGACTATTCGGATTTAGTCGAGACCTGTGATTATTCAACTAATCATGAAATCGTCATCACTCAGGAAGAGAGTACTCTGAGAGGAATCGTCTCTTCCGTATTGCCTATAGAGGGATTGGGCTATCTTCAAGCCGATGATCTGGAAGAGGCTTATGATAAGGCCGATGAATTAATTTCAGAAGAGGCTACAATAATTACTTGGAGAATTGGCGTATATGATGATGAAGGAAATGCTCTTGAATCAACTGGAATAGAAATTCTTGTTTCGATGGTTAATCACGAGTTAACAGATGTCAATGAGTTTAAGATTGACCCTATCGAAGAGTCTGTTTACAGTCTAGCAACACTGATTGGATGCTTCAGTCTAATGCTGGTGCTTCCATTGATAATATATTTCTCTGCAGTATACAAAGCAAGGAAGGATGAGTCAACAAGGTTAGAAGCTCCTCCATTAGATAATTAGTGCTACTTCAATTCCACAAGATTCAATTCTATCAGTTTAGAAATTGACGCTGAGCAACGATGTCTAGCAGGGATTATTTCTTCCTCATAACAATCCTCCATAATGTCTATAATTTGTGAGAATGTCCTATTTCCATCGATAAGATCCCATAAGGCCGAATTCAATCTGTCTAATGGCCTTCTAAGTATACTGGGTGCCCTTGTTAATCTAGCAAGAAAACGTTCTAATCGATTAAAATCCTTCTCAATAACAATAACAACCTGCTTATCCGAAATTCCGTAATCTTCCAATGTTCTATTTGTGGTCCCATAGGAAATTCCATGTTCCCACTGACATGGGAGTCGAATAGGGACACTGTCTGTTCCAATTTGTAAACTCATTAGATTATCACCCATGTAAATAAGCTAACCATGCAACAAATACCTGTAATTGCCGATGCTCTAGTAAGCCTCATCGATTTTATTACGTTTTTGGAGTACCAAGTAAGAATTCCAAAGAATGACGTCAAGAAAAGTAAGATCTCGCTACCTTGTGGAAGTAAATCCAATTTATCTCCTCAACTTTACAGAATTCTCTACAATCGATTTTGACAGTGTAGAAATCCTATTTCTAATCGCCTCATCAATAATTTCTCCATTCTCATCAAATGCTTGCTTGATGTGTGGCACAGCAACTTGCTCTGGAACCACCCATCCATGAATCCACCTAGCCGCAATCCTCATGTGATTAAGCGTGTTATTGCTAGATTGTCCCCCTAGAGTAGAAACCAATCCGAATACTTTTCCAGATGTGTGTTTAGAGTAAAGCCAATCAAGACTATTCTTCATTACGCCACTCATCGTCCCATGATATTCAGGACTGGAAAGGATATAGGCGTCAGAGTCAGTAGCCATAGCCTGAAACTGCTTCACGTTTTCATCGTCCCATGAGCCTTCGGCACCTACAAGAGGTAATGGATTAGCTCCGTGATCCCATACAGTTACTTCAGCCCCTAGCTCTTTGCACTGATCTAGTAGTATTTCCAACATCCTACCGTTTGCAGATTGTAAATCATATGTCCCACAAATTCCCATGACGCGTATGGGCTGACTCATGTCTCTGGAAGAAGGTGCCCGTCTTCAAGGTGTAGGTATGGACATGACTCAATAGGGTACGTAACTAGAGAATGCTTATCTTAAATTCGCGAAGCGGTAGGTTATGGATGGGGGCAGGATTAGGCAACTACTCACTGATGCGAAGTCTCACGCAGACGTGGGAGACATGCTCTTGGCCAGCCAACTTTATACAAAGGCAACAGAAATTGAACCCAACAATGCCGCGGCATGGTATGGACTCGGAGTAGTTCAGACAGCCAGAGGATTCCCAGATGACTCAAGGCTGGCGTTCGAGAAGGCAAATATGCTAGATCCAGAGCATGCCCCTACTGCTGCTAATCTTGCTGTTTTATTGGAGAATATTGATCCTGTGAGGTCTTACGAGCTTGCAACTATGGCTGTAGAAAAATTGGGTAGTATCCAACAATTATCTATCATTATTGAGAGTCGCAATGAATCAATAGTCGATAGTGAAGCAGTGAAGTTAACAGATATTGAGCAAAATGAAGAGGCACCAATGTTGGAGAGTCGTGAAATAAATGATGATTTATCAAAATCAGAAGAAATACCAATAATAGAAAGTCGAAAAATTGAAGATCAAGAGGACATATTATTGGAAGCCCGTTCGGTAGAAACAATTGATGAGGTCATCAATAATGCTAAAGAAATGCTAGCCACAAATAGGGCAAATGAGGCACTTTCATCTATCAGGTCTAGATTAGAAACAGATGGATCAATGAACTATGAATTATGGTCACTGTGCGCAACTACACTATACATGATAGGGCACAATAATGAGGCCTTAGAGGCCATAGAATATGCTATTGCGATAGGTGACGATCGAGCAAAAACCCATTTCAATCACTCACAGATTCTCAAGGAACTAGGTAAAATCGAACAATCATTACAATCAATTTCGAATGCACTAATTTCAGATCCTGAACATATCAATAGCCTGATTTCCATGGGAGAAATAAAGATACAGCAAAACGAGACTGATGAGGCCATATCTTTCTGGGAAAGGGCATATAGGATTTCTTCAGATGAGGAGCTAATGATACGTATTCAGAAGGCCAAAGATAGTGTATCCGAAGATGAAGAAATTGAAAGCGGTGAAGAATTAATTGCGGAATCCATTGATGAGAAAATATCAATTGCAAGGGCTCTAACTGAGGACGGAGATTATGTTAATTCGGTAAAAGCCTGGAAACGACTTCTGGAAGTAAACAGAGACTCCCCAGACATTTGGAATGGCATGGCAGATTCACTGTCTGCTGCTGGGCACGTTGATAGAGCATTACAGTGCAGACAGAAAGCTAATTCACTGATCATGGAAGAAAGGGATGACTCAATTTCAGAACCTGAGGAAGAGCTGGATTTGATAGCGGCTGGAAAGGAAGCACAGGAGATAATAGAGAATACAGATAATTCTCCAGAAGTTGATGCGAACATATCCATTGAGTGGTACAATAAAGGCATCAATCTATTAGCTGAAGAGAGAGGATCCGAGGCCCTAAGCTCCTTTGAAAAGGCAATAGGTGGGGCTCCCAAAGAAGAGCTAGAGCTTCGTGTCAAAGCACAAGCTGGCAGAGGTCATGCTCTGTATCAAATGGGTAAATACGGGGACAGCATTAGGTCCTATCATACTGCTATATCAATGGATCCCGAGGGAGTTAGTGGCAAACTCCTCTACAATATGGGTTCTTCATACGCTTCCCTGGAGCTCTTTCAGGATGCTGTTAAGTGTTTTATCCAAGCAATAGATAGGGGTCTGGATGATAATGATAGGGCACTGTGTAAAAAACAGCTCAGTAGGTGTAAGATTTTGGCTAAAGAACAGGCTAGAAGGGCTAGTCGATAATAACTCTACTAGGGCAACTATACACTGAAGCAACCTCATTTTTAACAAATCCAATCAATGTCATACCATGCTCAATTGACATCTCAACAGCCATAGAACTTGGTGCACCAACAGCAATAAAAATTGGTATACCGCACCTAATTGCTTTGTAAGTTAATTCAAAGGAAGCCCTACCAGATACTACCAGAAAACCATCTTTAATTGGAATTTTATTATCCATTATGAAAGTACCCATTAGCTTGTCAAGAGCGTTATGCCTCCCTACATCTTCAGAGATTGAAATGAGATTTCCATTGTAGTCGATAATTGCAGCTGCATGAGAACCCCCCGTTCTAGAAAAGAGCTCTTGCTTACTTCTGAGCAAATTTACTGATTTAGAGATTGAAGAAGATTGGATCTTCTTATCCTTAGGTAAGGCGGGTGCGTTTACTCGAATAAGAGATGAAACAGAGTCCCGTCCACACAATCCACAAGCAGATGAAACAGATGTCTTTCTGATATGCTCAGCCGAGTCAAAAGCACATTCATCAGCGATTTTTACTATAAAATCATCATCATTGAAATTAATGTCGACTATATCATCAGAGCTATTAATGACCCCTTCGCAATAAAGAAAACCATATATCAGTTCTATATCATTTCCAGGAGTTCTCATCAGGATGCCCAGTGAGTGTTCTTCGCCTAAATGTATCACTTTGATGGTCATGGCACGTTCTATTGCGACCTCGTCTGTTTCATGGGAATGAGTATCATCAGAAAACTTCTGAATATCGACCTCAATTATTTTGTCCATGTTCGTCGTGCCCCATTCAAGTATTCATAGATGACGATGGTTGTCGCAACTGTTCAAATACAGCGAGTGTTAGCGAAGCACATGGGCATCCTAGGGGGTGAAGGCTTCTCGCTACCCGTTGTTTCCAAAGTCGATGTGGTCGATGTCAGTATCGAGCTTACTGAAACCGCTAAGGCCGCACTGTCTGCTTCTATGTCCGGTGATGAGGATACTCACGTTCTACTAATCAGTGCGCAATCTGGAGGATGTTCTGGCTTCATGTACGATATGGCAATTGTAGAAGAACCAGATAACTCCGGCTTTCAAAAAATTCAATTCGATGGGATCAGGATTTTCATCCATGACAAAGATAGTACGATGCTAAATGGAATCCGTGTCGATTACAAAGACTCACTGATGGGAGGAGGGTTCCAAATAGAGAATCCGAATGCTAGCAAGTCGTGTGGTTGTGGCCAATCCTTCAGTTGATACAATGAGTGCTACCTCAGAAAATTCTGCTCAGATTTATCTAGTGAAATCTAGTATATCAGTTATGGAAGGTTTAGAATGTGTAAACCATTTGAATAATATCCTATCAACCGATATGAACTCATTAGATAAAGGCATGAGAATGGACGGATTAATCTGTGATTCCAACGGCAGAGTTGCAGATGTAGTAAATTGCTACCATATGGGGCAGAGTATATTGATCATTGGAATAGATTCCAATACAGACAGTACTAGAGAATTACTTACGAAGGGAATACCCTGGAATCAAAATTTGTCATTATTAGATGGAAATGGAGTATTGGAACATCTCAGAATAATAGGCGAGGACCCGTCATCTTTAGTTGGGGCCCTTTATCCAGAATTATCTGAATTATCCGAACATAAATATTCAGAATTTGAAAACGTAGTATTCTCGAAATTTATCCACAATGAGCATGAAATAATTGACTTAATTGTAAGGAGTGATAATACCGATTTCTACAGCAGGATAGAAAGGAATGATTACAAAATTTCTAAATTAGAAGACTGGGAGTTTGCAAGAATAACTGTTGGATACCCAGGATCTAATGAGGCCAATACTAAATTTTTGCCACATGATATAGGAATGTTAAATCTGGTTTCTCTCAACAAGGGGTGTTATCCGGGACAGGAAATACATGCAAGGCTGGATAGTAGAAGTAAGCCAAAGAAAAGAATGGTTGTATTGACCACAGGTGATGTCCTGGAGATCGGCAAGCATTCTTTATCGGATGGCAGCAGTGTCAATATAACTTCAACAGCGCTTAGAGATGGTTTACATTTGTCAATGGGGATATGTTCTATAGACGTGTCAAATGATGCAACGCTAGTAAACTGTGATGGATACTCGAAGCTTACTTTACTTTGATTCTAATTATCGAAGAAGTCGGAATCTACTATTGTGATCTCCTCATTATTTTCTATCCATTCACGCATTGTCATTAGTGGTGAAATTCTAAGCGTCCCTAGGTGCCTGGTGAATAAATATACCATGGGATCATGTCTTTCTACAATCTGCATTTGGAAAAGTGACTTTATCCTATCACTACGTGATTCGAAGAATGCAAATTCAACGGCTACTCCAATTATTGTAGCAGTGTAGAGAACTAATAGTACGGAGATTGAGAACACTACGGGGTCTCCAAGTAAGTCTCCAGATCTTAACTGGCTTCCGTATATTAGTTGTCTAGAAAGAAGGAAAATTAGGCCAATGCCGACGGAAGGGCCCAGTGCGTCATCCACAAGAGAGTGCATTGGTATTAGCCTTCTTTTGGTTGGATCGGCGAAAACTAGTGATGTCATTGTTGCGGCCCTAATAACAGAGATTACTGAAACTAAAAAGATGTAGAACGCGGCACTCAAAACCATAACTTGCCTAGGCTCTATGGGCAGATATAGTACAATTAGGAATGCGAAAATACCCAAGAAGACGGTGATAGGCATTCTATGTGTTGAGTCTAGAACCCTGTCTAGAGTTCCTGTGCCATCATCAAGTCTAGGTATTCCAATAATTTCCCATCTAGTTACCCTCCTGATGATATTAGCAACATACGAAAGTAGCCCCTTGTCTATTAGTACCCATTCAATTGGTCTGAACATCGGTAATAGTATAATTGTGACAAAGAAGGCGAAAATTCCAAGCAGAGGGGAGAAAATCAGAGCTGGTAAAAGAAGAAAGTGCTGGGGTCCTAACGGTCTCAATAAATCGGACTCAATCCTAGATTGCCTTTCCTTGTTGATGAGGAGCCTTCTGGCCTCTGAATCTAATTCAGTTCTGTATCTTTTTATTGGTATTCCTGAATCTAGTACCCGACGAACCTTCTCTCTGTAGTGCTCATGCTCGGGCTCCATTCCAACCCACCACTTCCATCCAAATCTAAGAGGAAGGGTGAGGAGAACGGGGAGAAGTAGTATGAGAAGGCCTGTTGCTAGCCCTTCGACCGGTTCAGCCACGGCACATGGCAAGAATGCCTCCCTTAGAAGAAACCGGTGTTGTTACCGATAAAACATAGTTAATGAAGTCATTATCAATTTGCCGAATTAAACAGATTGGCTACAGATGGCCAATCAACCACATTCCACCACGCATTGATATAATCGCCTCTTCCTGGGCCGAACTTCTTGTAATATGCGTGTTCCCATACATCTAGACCCAATATTGGTTGGCCACCGCAACCACCTTCCATTAGTGGGTTATCTTGATTTGGGGTTGAGCAAATGCACAACTTTCCACCATCCTTCACACAAAGCCATGCCCAACCACTACCGAATCTGGTCATTGCGGCATTAGCAAACAATTGTTGGAATGCCTCGAAAGAGCCGAACTCATCATCTATAGCTGATGCAAGATCACCTTCTGGTCGACCTCCTCCATTAGGACACATAACTTTCCAGAAAAGCCTGTGATTCCAGAACCCTCCTCCATTGTTCCTGACAGATGGGTTGTCACTATGATTTGCAAGAAGTTCCTCTATGGACAAACCCTCCATTTCAGTGTCCTTAATGGCCGCATTAAGCTTTGAGGTATAACCCGCATGGTGCTTGCTATGGTGAATTTCCATAGTAAGAGAATCAATGTGTGGCTCTAGTGCATCGTAGTCGTAAGATAATTCAGGTAGCTGAAATGTCATGTTATCATATGACCGAAGAGGCGGTATGATATCAATACTACTTCTGGTAAACTTCATCGTAACTATCGCACTCGGATATCTATGAGGATAGCTGTGACCGATGGGATAGATGTAAATGCGAAGAAGCATCTGGAAGAATTTGGATACACGGTTTCAGAGAAACACTACAGTAACGAAGAATTGATTGGTGGCTGTATTGGTGAATATGATATTGTCGTAATCAGGAGTGCAACAAAATTGACTGCGGACGTCATAAAGGCCAATACTGCAAAAGACAGCAAGCTTTCAATGATAATTAGAGCTGGTGTTGGTGTGGATAACATCGATATATCTTCTGCCTCGGAGAATTCGGTTCTAGTTTGTAATACTCCAAGCGCATCTACTAATGCAGTTGTTGAGCTGACTATAGGGCATCTGATTTCTAGTTGCAGGAATATTTCTAACGGAGATAGAAAAATGAGGAATGGCGTGTGGGCTAAGAAAGAGTTGCGCGGTTCAGAGTTACGTAGTAAGAACCTAGGACTATTGGGGTATGGGAGAATAGCCAGAGGAGTGGCAGATATTGCAAGATCTATGGGGATGAAAATTCATGCATATGACCCCTATGTCAAATCCGATCAAAATGGTTGTGTGTTTCATGATTCAGTAGAGTCATTGTTCAGTTCTTGTACTCATGTATCCATTCATTGCTTCTTATCAGAAGAAACAAGGCATTTAGTAGATTTCGATATGATATCTCTGATGCCCCAAAAGGGAGAAGATGGTATTCAATGTGGTAATCACATAGTGAATTGCGCACGCGGAGGAATCATCGACGAGGAGGGCATATTCCGTGCGTTGAGTAATGGTCAACTCACCACAGCATCTTTGGATGTTTTCGAGGTAGAGCCCGCATTAAAATCTAATTTACTGCAATTAGATGGTTTCCAAGCAACACCACATATAGGGGCCTCTACTAATGAGGCACAAAGTCGCATTGGGCATGAGATAGTTTCAATTGTACAATCCCATAGTAAAGGCGAGACTCCTGATTCATGCCTAAACAAATAATTGTACAATTACTTGACAATGCTGTGCATTGTAGTGAGGGATGATTGTAAATCAACTAAACTAGCAGGTACCTCAACATCAGAAATTTCTGATTTCAGTGATAGACCTTGATCTTTCTTCAGCTTCCAAATTCTAGAGTTGAAATCAATTAAATCATCTGTGATAGAAAGATATAGTGTAACATCGACGATTTCTGTTACTACTGGACTAGGGAATTTTCTGATATCCACGGCGCTGTGCTCGTAGAGTGTAGTGGAAAGGTAATCTGTGAAAAATGGACACACGGGAGAAAAGACCGTCAATATATCTCTTACAATTCTATGCAACGTCCATGTTGCGGAAATATCCCCATCATACAGTCTAGACTTGGACATCTCGAGCCAATGACCGGGGAATATTCCGGTAGAGAATGCTTTAATCGACTGTGTAGCACTGTAGATATCCATCTTTTCCCATGAATTTCTTACACTCTGCATCATTTCATCGAATTCCGATAATATCCATAAGTCCTCAAAAGCCAAATCATTGGGTGATGAATCAAGAGATTTTGGAACTTCAAATTGACTAGCTAATCTTGCTATATTGAACATTTTTGTCAACACACCGAAATACTTCGATTCTATTTCTTCTGGATTGATATGGAAATCGTCTCCAACCTGGGCATCACATGCCTTCCAAAGTCTGAAACACTCACTACCAATTTTGTTAGCCTTGAGTGAGACCTGCTTACCTTCTGGGCCCTTGATCTTCCATGATCCAGTACGTCCACCCGCTCCACATTCCAAAACAGAGTCGGCATCAATTCCATTTCCTAGAGACTTTGACATCTTTCTCCCCCATGGGTCCATTCCTAGCCCATCTATCCAGACGCTTTCAAAGGCTGGCTTGTCGAACAATAATGCACTCTTGAGCATGGTATAATATAGCCATGTTCTAACAATTTCTTTACCCTGTGGCCTCAATGCTGTTGGGAATGCCCTTTCAAACATATCCGGGTTACTGATGTAACCGCTAACATACAAGTTAGAGTTTGAGGAGTCCATCCACGTATCGAATACTTTAGTTTCCCCGGATAGAGTTCCTAGTGAGTCAGCAATTTCATCATATAGGCCTATAAATTCCCTATTTACTCTGTCTAGAACCTCGGAACCTTTCGGAGGAGTATCCCTCCATGGTTGAACATAAGATCCGTTAGGAGGAACAACAACTTTAGAGGCATCTTCTGAGTACCATATAGGAACCTCAGTATGGTACCACCTCCTCCTGCTTATGGGCCAGTCAATGGAAATACCTTCCATCCAATCGAAAAGAAATTGCTTATTTCTCTCAGGAACGAAATTACACTGACTAGTTATCTCTTTTAGCCTGTCAATGACATGTGTTTGCCTAACATACCATTCTTTCAGTAGAATGATTTCCACGGGATTTCCCCCTCTCTCGCTAACGGGAATTTCTTGCATTCTTCTGTTAGAGGACTGCATTCTCCCAGATTGCTCAAGAATCTCTATGGCCCTGTTCCTAGCATCTAGGACATTCAAGCCTTGTAAAGGGCCTGAAATTTCTGTCAACTTTCCATCCAAATCGATGGCGACAAATGGCTTAATAGAAAGCTCTCTAAATATTGAAACATCATTCTGATCTCCAAAAGAGCAGACCATCAATACTCCACTACCAAAATCTGACTTTACCGATGGGTGGGTCATTATCTCCACGGTATTCGATCTGCCGTTTACATCAATGGGTAATATCACTCTATTGCCAACCAAATGCTGATATCTCTCATCATCAGGATGAACCATTACGACTCCACAGGCACAAATTAACTCTGGCCTGGTAGTAGATATCACAAGCTCTTCGCCATCTTCAGTTTTCCAGATTATGTCACATAGAAGTGTTTCTCTTGTAACTCTCTGAACCTCAGCATCCGCGATTGTAGTACCCTCAACTGGATCGTAAATATTAGGCCTTAAGTCTTCAACAATATCTCCTCTCTTGAACAAATCAACAAAGATCGATTGAGTTACTGACCTATATTCTGGATCATCGGTCAGATACTCATTTTGGTAATCACAAGATAGACCCACTCTTTTCGCAGTATGCCTCATTTGTTGAGTATAAACTTCTATTGTGTCCTTACAAAGATCAATGAACTCCCCTCTCTCATAAGTCCGCATTTTCTTTCCAGTTTTCTTCTCCACAGTAAACTCAATATTGATTCCATTCCTATCAACTCCCCATGGAAATAGTACCTCTTTGCCGATTAATCTCTGGCTTCTAGCGATCACGTCTATCATGCTATACTGAGCTACAGCTCCAATATGCCATGTTCCACTAGGATAGGGAGGAGGAGTGTCAATTACGAAGAGCTCCTTTTCGCTATTAGGATTGAAAGAATATCTAGATGGATTGGAATCATAATGTGACTCTTGAATCCTTTTTTCTAGATCTATGGTCCACCTCTTATCGGTGATTTTTGGGTCTCCCATATGGCAACTCTGTTATGCGCCTGAGAACACTCATTATTCACTGTTGCCGAATTATTCAGAGCTGATAATATTGCATTTGCGATTAACTAAACAGCGTGGGGTTGAAGTCCCGTCGGTACTCGCAGAGGTACGGTATCATGACAGAGCGGGATAAGGATTCTAGTTCCTCATTGCCTGAAGTACTAGAGTCACTAGCACGTACCCCAGAAGCTACTGTTACATATTTACGGGGCAAGGCATCAGATTTCGACTCTAAAAAAGTGCTGAGCTCCATAAGGAGGTCCCCTGTAACAATAAAGCGTGCCTTGGTCGACTCAACAGTAAGCGATCTCATTACGAAGGTGCCGGTTATTACTGTGATTTTATGCCTCACAGTCACAGCTTTATTGGGTAGACATTCTGGTATTCTCGACTGTAGAGAAGGATTCGAAAATGACTATTGCGATGAAGAGGGAGCACTCAATGTCAATGGAGATATGGCAGTATACTTGCCTGTAGGCTCGGATGTACAGAGAGACATAGAGAATGTTGAAACTAATTGGACAACTAATGTTATGGTAATTTATGTCGAATCTGAGAAGACTGGTGTTGATCAGTTGCCGATACTTAAACAGATAGACAAAGTCGAGAGTGCCTTAAACACAGTCAGAGACGATAAGGGACAGGAGGATTTTGTGATTTACGTGCTATCAGTATCGACAGTGGTCAAAGAAGTAAATTCTAGTGGAGGAAGGGTAGTCAAGGCTTTCTTCTCTGGAATAGCTGAAGCCACAGGTAGTGACGAGTTCTCGCAGCAGGTTGATGATCTTGTAGATGAACAGTCGAATTTAATAGGTGACTACTCAATTCCAGACGAGCAGGAGAGAGTTGATCAAATCCTAGGAGAGATGCCTCAAAACGCCCTAGACAAACTAGTAAGGGACGTGGGCAAGGGCAACACAGTAGAAGCTGGATACTGGAATAGAGCGGTGATCATCATTGGAATCAGTAGTAATCTGGATCTAAATGGGGATGGGGAAGACGATACTACAATTTCAAACATTATAGAGGAAACACAAGCAACAATCGACACTATTTCAGAGGAAAATAACTGGTTATGCAAGGACTCTAATGGCAATGAAGTAGATCCTGAATCTGATGAGGGTTCGGAAATTTGCGATGGTACTGAGCTAGGACTAAAGATGACGCTTACTGGTCCCGTACCGCTTACTAACGCCATTACCGAAAAATCATTTCAGCTATTCTGGCAAGTATTCCCAGTTGGAGTAGTGATAGTAGCATTCGGACTGTTCTTATTCCACTGTGATCTATTACAGACTGGAAGAATAAGATGGGTCCAAGGGGTCAAGACGCTAATTATTTCCGGTCTACCTACATTATGTTCGGTATGGATAACTCTTGGTTTCATTGGTTATACAGATTATGAAGTTACTATGACAGTGATAATCGTCGGGCCAATAGTTCTGGCACTTGGCGTATCTTATGGATTACATATTACTAACCGTTATGCGGAAGCTAAAGGATCACCTAGGGAGAAGATGTCTGAAGCCATTAGCTCCACTGGTAGGGCGGTTCTTTTATCTGCACTAACTACGATTATTGGATTCATTTCCCTGGTATTTGTTCCGATGAAACCTATCCAAACCATAGGTTTCGCATTATCGGGCGGTATCGTTGTGGTATACCTAATGACTATGTTAATGGTACCCAATCTAACTATGATGCTGGACCTGAAGAAGCCCTCACATCCGCCTCCTAAAGTATTCCAAAGTGCTGTAGGTGTGCCAATTAAATGGACAAGGGTAACACTGGTTATTTTCATGATGGCAATGGTAATGTCTGCAGGTTACAATAGGCCCAACGTCGAAGAAAATATCGATTTACTAAAGATGGCACCTGCGGGAGTAGATGCTGTAGATAAAATGGGCATCTACTCTGAAGAATTTAATGCGGGACAACCAGGCTTCCTACTGATAGAGTCAGATATTTATGCAGATCCTGACCCCATACCAGAAGCTGGTGCCCAGAAAGACCCCTTTTCGAATCTCAAGGGTATAGAGCAGCTAGAAACAAAATGTAACTCTGTAGATAATACTACAGCCGTATCTATTGTTTTCTTGATGAAAGCAATAGGGGTAGGTGTGAATATATCAGGTACGCCAATTAGTGACTTAGTACCAGATGATCTCGGGCCAATCAATGATGTAGCGGAACTCATTTTTGATAGGGAGCAGACAGGAAATCTATCATTTTGGAGTGCTCTCAATTACCTCGACCTACAGGATACTGGGGGCGTGCAATCTCAGAATTTCTTAATTTATGTATTCTATGAAAGTATGACGCTTGAGATGAGGGAATTATTCATTTCACCGGATTATGATAGGAGTCTGATATACATCGATATGCCTTTCATGGATGTACAGAGTACCACTCTAGCAGTAGATGAAGTAAACCGCTACGCTGAAGAAGAGAAGGACGGGGCCGTAACATCAAGCACATTAATTGGAGTAGCTTCCATAACAATAGAAGTTAACAATTTAATTGTAGACTCACAGTGGTCATCTCTCGGGTTTGCACTATTATTTACGGTACTGACTCTGGCCTTAGTATTCAGAGATGTCAGATATGCAATTCTAACAACACTTCCTGTAGGATTTACTGTGATGATGCAATGGTTAGCAATGGATGGACTCGATGTTGATCTTTCCCTAATTACAGTGATGATTGGGTCTATTTTAGTAGGAGTAGGGGTTGACTTCTCAATACATATAGCTAACAGAATTAAGGAGCAGGGGGGCACAATTGAGGCCATACAGACAGCATGTGCTAGTACTGGATTAAGTCTGTTTGAAGCTACAACTGTTACTGCTGGTGGGCTAACATGTGCTTATCTAATTCCAATTGAAGCTATCAAGCCGTTTATCACTGTGATTATACTCCTACTACTGGTTGCCGCGATAGCGGCACTAATCTTATTGCCGGCTATATTCACAGCAATGATAAAGGCGAATTTAGGCTTAACTGGGGGTGTCAGTACAATGGTAAAAACCGCCGGACTTCGAAGAGCAATAGCAAGAGATGAAGCAGATACGATTGACGCGGCAATAATACTGGGCTCTACAGATGATGCGTGGTGAAACGTTGATTTGCGTGCTCCCTCACGGCAAATCATGACGAGTTACTGGCTGATGAAGAGTGAACCACATGTTTACCCCTGGGATCAACTGAAAATTGATGGTCGTACCCATTGGGATGGAGTGAGAAACTATCAGGCTAGGAACATTATGAGGGACGATATGTCAATTGGCGATTTAGTTCTATTTTACCATTCAAATTGTAAGCCACCACACATAGCTGGAGTGGCCAGAGTTTGTAAGGGTGCATATCCTGATTTTACAGCTCAGGATACAGAATCAAAATATTTCGATCCAAAGGCATCCCCGGAAAATCCTAGATGGGTTATGGTTGATATTGAACCTGTGTATGATTTGAATCCAGTAAGCCTACCCGAATTAAGAACGAATGGTGCCTTGGAAGGTATGCCACTACTAAGAAAAGGACAGCGATTATCAGTCCAGCCGGTATCAAAAGAACATTTTTCCATAGTTTGCAATATGGGTGGTTTGGAAAACAAACTGTTGTAGATTGATGGGCATGTCCTCGGTGGACGTTCGTCATCAATGCGGATTTCACGTCAGTCTTCTCAGCCCCGCTTCCCCAAGGCATCCAGCATCCCCGGTCGGGCTGCTCGCTTCCGCGCCTGACCTGGTTCCCGGGCATAGGATGGTCTGATGTTCCCTCCGGATCATCACTCCAACAACCTGCATCTCTTGGGGGCGAGGCGTCGTAGTTAACCGACGAGTCCACAATGGCTCGTTTACGCCGCCCTCGGACTTCAGGTCACCATTATCAACGATTTGTGAAAAATAGAGTACGTCAACACCCCCCCTAGCCCGTATGCCGGGGTGAGAGCGTCCATTTCAAAGAATCGGGAGTCATTCTGCCGACACATACTTCGAAGGGCATCCTGTTTGGATCTCCTTGGCTTCTAGAGTCCAAGCTCCTGAATCATAGATTAACAGCCCTTTTACAGCGATTGTCTTACCCTCATTGAAGCCATCTGGAACAGCGGTTCCAGAGAAATCTACAAACAGTTCATGTTCTATGCCCACGAGTATGAATGTATAGTTCTCAGAATCAATTGAATCATTGGCTATTTCGCCCCTAAGATGGACTTGCCCTTCGAAGTCATCAGGATTGTCCATTACTTCGTCTACGAAGTATTGGGTCTGGGGATCTACTGTAGCCAGCATCATAACTACTAGAACTAAAATCGAGCCGCCTACGGCAAGTAGCCTGTTAGTTCGTGTTAGGGCCATGAATATTGGACTTGAGTTTACTTGAAGACAGTTTCTGAGTAATCATCAGCGATGGTTGTAACCGATAGCTTCTGAAATACCGCTAAAGCCGTTTTCTGATACCTTCCTCTTGAGGCCCCTGACAATACCGGAAGTAACACCCGGACCATTGAAAACTAGACCAGAATACAACTGAATTAAACTCGCACCAGATGTTATGGCATTCCATGCGCTATCAGGTGAATCAATACCCCCGACCCCAACTATAGTCATATCTCCATCGGTATACTCATAAAGATTGGAAATTACTTCTAATGATCTCTTTTGGAGAGGCCTCCCTGAGACACCACCGTTCTGTGAGAAAGCGATTCTGGACTGAGTATTACTTGGTTCGGGCCTTGTAATTGTCGTGTTTGTAGCTACAATTCCATCTAGTCCATTTCTTGATGCTATGTCAGAAATCTGTATAATTTGATCATCGGAACAATCGGGCGATAGTTTCAGCAAGATCGGCTTAACAGATTCGTATCTATTTCTTATTCCAGTGCATTGATTAAGAACTTCTGTAAGCAAATCTTCATGTTGCAAATCTCTGAGACCAGGAGTATTTGGAGATGAAACATTGAGTACAAACATATCGGCATGATTCCAGAGAGTATCTAGAGTAGAGGCATAATCTGATGGAGCCTGCTCATTATTGACTTTCTTAGACCTCCCAATATTAGCAGCTACTGGAACATTAGGCCAATTACCAGAAGCATATCTTGAGACTAATGAATCTCTGACGGAAGAAGCTCCAGGATTATTGAATCCCATACTATTTACTAATGCCCTCTCTGAATTGGCTCTAAACATTCGGGGTTTAGGATTTCCATCTTGCGGGAATCTCGTCACTCCTCCGTATTCTATCCAAGAAAAACCTAGTGCTGGCCATGCGCTGAGTGCCTTGGCACCCTTATCCATACCAGCAGCTAAACCTAATGGATGATGGAACAATCTGCCCAGAACGTGCACTGGTAGTTCGGGAGACTGATACATTCCACTAAGTAGTGATTTGCCGTATTGTGATTTATCGAATTTAGATAGTGTAGAAAGCGCCAAATCATGGGATCTTTCAGAGTCTAATCTTGAAATGATCGGCCTTGCAAATATCTTCCAGCCTAATCCCACATCATGCCGGAGGTAAAGTACCATTCAATAGTTACGTGTACCTCGCATGTACATGGGCAGTTATGTAGACTCTTTACGTGAGGCCGCAAGGAGATTGCTAAGGTCAGAAGGAGGAATACTATATCTGAATAGAAATATCTCAAAAGACGCGATTGAGTTGTTGCTAAAAATTTCCGATCATGCTCCCTCGAAGATATCATTCCCAGAATTGTCATATATTGAATCACAGGAAATTATACTTGAATGCTCGGGAAATAATTTCAACATTGGTGAAGAGGAAAAATCAGAAGAATACTGCTGGGTCAAATCTCACAAATCTGAGACTGGTGATCCATGGGATGATTTTAGCAAGATGGTAATGGAATTAGCTGTGGCTGGTTACCCCGGATGCATAGGTTGTGGAGGTCCGGGTTCAGAAGAATTTTGGGATGAAGCAAGCTCAAGAATTTACTGACATCTCGCGTGTGTGCGCGTGCGCGCGCGTTGTAATGCTCGGACCTTACTCATGTTTATACGGGGAATATTCTGGGACTCAATTATCTCAAGTCAATGATGGTGTAAACATGAAGCTGATGATTCTGGAGTCTGGTGCTAAGGGCAAGACTGTCAAGAAGTACTTGGGCAAAGGATGGATAGTAGAAGCTTGTTTTGGACACGTACAGGATCTTCCTCGTAGTGGAAGTCAGGGTAACAAAGCTATGTGGGCTTCCGACAAAGGAATGCTTCCTGATCCGCCCTGGGAATGGACTGAAAGGGCAGAAAGGGTGGTGAATAAATTACTAGCCAAGGCCAGAAGTAAAGATGTAACTGAAGTGTATATTGCAACCGATCCAGATAGAGAAGGCGAATTTATTGCATGGAGACTAATGCACATTTTCTCAGAGTTCCCATTTGTTACTCGAGTAACATTCAATGAAATCACCAAGGAAGCTGTTGAGAAAGCACTTGAAAATCACAGAGATATAGACGAGGGTCTTGTAGATGCCGCGAAAGTTAGAAGATTCATGGATAGGCTAGTAGGTTACAGATGCTCAAAATTTGCCAAAAGTTGGAATTTAAGATCTATGGGAAGGGTCCAGACACCCACGTTGGGGTATATTGTTGATAGAGAGAATGAGAGAAATGAGCATGTTCCGATTCCTTATCATACAGTTCACACAATTAGTGACGGTTATACGTTCAAATTTAGATTTCATGAAAGTAATGATGACGAAGCATGGAGAGATGATAATGGTAAATTTTTCTCAGATAGAACATTCGATCACGTACTTGCTGAAGATGCATTCAAGGCATTGGGGAATTCCGGAAGTTTTGAGGTGGTATCAATCAAGAATGGAAAGACGAATCGTAAACCGTCCCCCCCTTTCACCACAGATACCTTGCTTCAATCCTCCAGTAGCTCATTGGGTTGGTCGATGTCAAAAACTAGTAAGATTGCTTCGGACCTTTACAATAAGGGATATATCACCTACATCAGAACTGACTCAACGAGAACTAGCACGGGCGCAAGGGGCGTTGCTAGGGCAATCATTCTAGAAAATTATGGCGAGGATTACTTGGGTCAAGGGGCTCTTGGTTCCGACGCCAAGAAGGGCACTAGCAATGTCCAAGATGCCCATGAAGCTATCAGACCAACAGATCCAAAATTAGTAGAGCCGAAAGATGTGGATAATGATTCTGCCAAATTATATCGATTGGTGAGAAGTCGATTTTTATCTAGCCAGATGTCTGACTCAGTTAGGGAAAGGAGAGAGATAAGTGGCTCTGTAAATAACTCTGGACTTGAAGTGTCGGGCACTGCTTCGTGGAGAATACATCCGGGATGGGAGATTGCATCCTCAGAGTTTCTTCCGGTCCCAAGGACACATGAGCCAACATTCGGGCTAACAGTAGGTTCGGTATGGAAAATTGATGATTTGGATGAGAATCCAAAGATGACCACTGATGAGACTAAGCCACCTAGAAGATATACAGAAAGCTCGATAGTTAAGAAGATGAAAACTGCAGGAATTGGACGTCCATCGACTTATGTTAGCACCGTACTAAAACTATCAGATAGGAAGTACATAACAAATGACAGTGGCTCTCTTTCGCCCACTGAAAATGGGATGTTATTGTGGACTGAGGTTGCTCCCATTTACAACGACCAAGAAAGTGAAATAGAGCTATTCTCATCCGAATTTACTGCAGATATGGAGAAGCAACTCGATTCTGTAGAAGAGGGAATAGTGACTGGTTCTGACATGTGGTTAAGATTCTCATCCTCATTCAAAGAAGCTCATGAAAAGGCCATTGAAATCAAGAGTAGGAAACCTACGCCTAGACAAAAATATTCCATAGAAAATCAGATTTCTAGCATGGAAGAAAGTGAGAAAAATAATATTTTGAATGGACGATCAATCTCAGAGATATCTGGAAAGGAGGCCAGTGAAATTATTGAAAGGCTTAAAGAAATGGCCAAAGAGGGAAAAATCATTACCAAACCTAGTGAGAAGCAGATAAGTTATCTAATTTCATTAATTGAAAAATCAAATATGTCCGAGGAAGAGGCCCTGTCACTCGTTGGGGTGAACGATTTAGATGATCTGACAGGGGGAAGGAATGGCTCTGCTAGCGATTTGATAGGACTAATGAAGGAGAATAATAACTCATTGCCTGCCTCCGAAGCACAATTAAAACTCATTATAGATATGTCAGAGAAATTAGGCATACCAATAGCTGATGTACTCGCTATGGCAGATTTAGCAGAAATTAGTGAAGTTAGTAAATCGGATGCGAGTAAAATAATTACAAATCTAAAATCACTAAGGAAGAAGAGTAGAAAAAAGTAGAGTGAATGGAGTAGTATTATGGGAGCTCCTTCGAAGGAATTCTATGACGCCGTTATCATCGGTGCGGGCCCCATAGGGGGATACCTGGGATGGAATCTCAGAAGATTGGGGCACTCGGTACTTATCATCGAAGAGCATTCAGAAATTGGTAGGCCATTTCAGTGTGCTGGATTAGTCAACCCGAGCGCTATGGCAAGGGTCCCATTGGAAAAATCTGTACTTTCTCCGATATGGGGTGCGAGGATAAACAGTCCAAGTGGAATTACAGTGGATATTGGCTCACCAGAGAGGATTAGAACATGGTCCGTATGTAGAAAGAAGTTCGATGAAGGAGTTGTAAAACTAGCCGTAGATAGTGGAGCAGAATTATTGCTAAATTCAAGACCTACTAATATTTCAAACTTTGATGAATTTTCTGAAGTTACTGTAAAAACCACTGATGCAGAAATAAAAATCAGATGTGCATTGGTCTGTGGATGTGATGGAGCCCATTCGTGGGTACGAAGATATATGAGAATGGGAAGGCCTAAGGAAATGATGATTGGCTATCAAGTAGAAGTTACGGGATACCCGAATGAGCCTGGTAAGCTAGACATGTTTACAGGATCGCAGATTGCTCCGGGATTTTTTTCTTGGGCGATTCCATCTGGTGAAACAACAAGAATTGGCATGTGGAGTAAGGCAGATCTGATTACAGACAAATCTTGTGAAATGTTGATCAGTAATCTGATGAATGACTCGAAGTGGAAAAATAGATTTGAAAATTGTACCATCATAGGAAGGTTTGGCGGTCCTGTTCCTAGTGGACTAATTAAGCATCCACTTAAGGAAAGAGTAGCTCTATTCGGCGATGCCTCAGGAGCATGCAAACCAACCACGGGCGGGGGCATTAGTACTGGATTTGATCAAGTAGATATCCTGGCTCCAAAATTATCAGAATCGATTATCGATGGAGATCTGTCGGAGGAAAGAATGCAAAAAATTGGAAAGTCACTCGACCCGATGAGGAAGAAGCTGGAAAGAATTAGGGCTCTTAGAAATGCATTTCTGACAGAGGCAACCGATAATGAGTTAGATGAAGTTTTCAAAATCTGGTCAAGACCCGACGTAACAGAAATAATTAATCAATCTGGCGAAATAGATAATCCCATACCATTGGGTTTGAGATTACTAAAGGAAGTTCCTGAATTCAGATCATTGGCTACCAAAGCCGCTTCAGCAGTAATATGGGGATAGTATGTATAGATCGGTACAGAGAGTAAGATATCCGCCCTTTGATCATGAGAATATTGATCCTGTAGAGATTCCATTAGTTGAGGTATTACTAGAATCAGAAAATTCTCCTCCTCCAAATCTAAGAATAGGCAATGACAGCTCTTGGATAATTGAGTGGAGAGGAGAGGCAGAGGGCGATGGCTCACTACCTAAAATAAATACAGAAGTGACCACAGAAACCCTGCCATTTCTCATGAGGACAAGAAATGGGTGGTACATTGAGCCCGATCCATTGCACGCTAGAGCTAGGAAAATGATTTTTCCTGGGGTGATAGTACTTGTTGTAGCACTAATGCTACACGCTTTAGAGCCAGCTTTGATTAGTATAGCAATAATTCCAGATTTTATTTTTACTCCATTCAGTATTGGCCCTCTTGATTATCCATTGCTGATTTTGATCGCATTCCCAGTATTTGTCATTCCAATATTACTAAGAGTAGTGGCAAATATTATGGATATTAGAAGGCAGAATGAGTATATTGCAGATCCATTGCCTTCACCTCAAGTTGAGATATCTAATATCTCAGTAGATAGCGTGGAAATATGTAAATTATCACTCCCCGAAGGCATTACAGCCACAAAGGCAAGAGTTCAAGTCGGAGTAGCTGTACCAAAAAGAGATGTATTGTTGGAAGCCATAGGAAGGAGTGAATTCGGGCAACCAGCACCGGGGATGTCAACAGAGCTACCGGAAAGGAGGATTTCAACTGCTGATGAACATGGAACTGGAGTGGGTGAATCCGTTCCGATGCCAGTCAGCAGAGGGAGATTACTTCTGTTAGAGCCGATGAGAGTCCAAGATTTTGGACCTTGGACAGATATAGGTGACGACAGCGTTATCCTTCTAGGGCCCAGTAACACATGGCCTGCAAATATATATTCTGCAATGATTGCAATTCATTGGGAGATTGTCATTGAAGCTTTGAAGGATGATGGAACAAGGATGAAATGGGTTAGACCAATAAACATAGAAGCCTCAAGTAACGAGGTGATTATTGATAAATTGCCAGTGAGAAGTGGACGTATAGAGTCATGATCACTGTTTTGGGGTGACGGCGAATACTTCTGTACTACTGATAATATCTGTCTCAATTAAAACATAATCAGAATCTCTCTTTCTAGGAGTATATCCTGATCTGAGAATAATTTTCTGAAGCTCTATCTCAGAAGCCATGGTTTTGCTTGTGCCGGAAGCGGATACTACGTTCTCCTCCATCATTGTAGAGCCTGCATCATCAGCTCCACCCGTTAGTGCTAGCTGAGCTATCTCTAGTCCCATAGTAGGCCATGAAGCCTGGATATGAACTATATTATCAAAGAAAATCCTAGATACGGCCACATGTCTCAAATATTCTGTAGAAGAAGCACCCAAGCGTATTCTATTTTGACCTCTATTTCTAGCTCCGAAAACATTGTTTTCCAATTGAACTGGCCAAGAAATAAATGATGTAAATCCGACATTACCAGAAGATATTGTATTATCTTGGGCTGTTCTAATTCTATCCATATGTAGAATCCTATCTGCTCTACTTTCACCGAATCCTATGACATTTGTTGCAGATGTAGTTAGACCAATTTCCTGTGCTTCGCGCATGACTCTTATCCAATTATCAGCGGAGCCCTTCTTAGGAGAGATATCCATCCTAACGGAGTCTACTAGCATTTCAGCTCCTCCTCCAGGCAGACCGTGCATTCCTGCATTTTTCAGGCTCAATAGTACTTCAGAGGTGGATAAATCACATACCTCGGCAATTCCCTCAATCTCTATTGGTGAAAAGCAGTCCAGATCAATAGTGGGATGAGAGTTACGTAATCTAGAAATTAAATCAGTATACCATTCCAATTTAAGATCGGGATTCACTCCTCCTTGCATTAGAATTCTGGATCCACCGATTTGTTCTAATTCAGTAACTCTCGTGCTAATCTGTTCGAAGTTCTGTGTATATGCCTCCTTGTGATCAGGAGGCCTGTAAAATGAACAGAATTGACAGTTTATTGTGCATGCATTGGTATAATTGATATTCCTATCAACAAGATAAGTCACTTCATTACCAGGTACTATTCTTTTCCTCACGACAGAGGCCACATACATTAGATCGTTCAGATTAGCATTTTCGTAAATCTCAATAGCCTCATCTACAGTAATCCTTGGAGGATTATCTTGCAGTTGAGACTTTAATATATCGGAATGACTCATCTACAAAGCACTCCCGACGATTGATTCTATTTCATCGATTGTCTTGGGGCACATCTCCGTAAGCACTACAGGACCATCTTCAGTGATTAATACATCATCCTCAATTCTTACTCCGATGCCCGAGTATTTTTTTGGTACTGAAATATCATCCCTCCATGAGGCGAAGTATAATCCTGGTTCGACAGTGACAACCATGCCGGGAGTTAGTTCTGGACCGGGTTTGCCACCTTGCCTGCCCCCGCCAACATCATGCACATCTAGTCCTAACATATGTCCAGTACCATGCATGAAAAATTTTCGATATTCGCCATCAAAGTTCTTTCCTAGTGCCTCTTCGTATGAACAATCAAGAATTCCCAGGTCTATCAATCCCTTAGCTAATACCTCGGAAGCGGCTTTGTGCATATTGGCCCATGGAGAGCCGGCTTGACAGGCCTCTATTGCTGAAAGTTCGGCCTTCAGGACTAGTTCGTATATGTCTCTTTGGGGTTTGGTAAACTTACCAGAAACTGGCCATGTTCTGGTTATATCGGATGCATATCCGTTTACTTCACACCCAGCATCAACCAAAACCAGTTCATTATCTCCAATAATTTCTGAGTTTGTGTTATAGTGTAGTATCGTTGAGTTGTCTCCTCCGCCTACAATAGGATTGTAGCTGTTTGTACTCCTACACATTGTGAAATGCCCCTCTATTGAGGCCTGAATCTCCCACTCGCCGATGCCTGGCCTAGAGATGGCCATGGCCTTGACATGTGCATCAGAGGAAATTGAGGAAGCTGTCTTCATTATTTCTATCTCGGAGTCTGATTTTATAGATCTCATCTCATCCAAATGAACACGCGGATCTAGTATTTCCTTATCCCAGTATTTTTGTACAATATTATCAATTTCAGGATCTATTCCAATAATTAAGTAAAGATTTGAATATTCACTTAATCGGGTCTTAATGGAATTTTCAAAATCTAAAATTGAGTTTGACGAGTCTACCGGCCAGTTAGTGAGTGCTCCTTCGGGACCAATGATCCTACCCTCCCATATCTCCTTTTCAATTTCTCTTGGCTTAACGTACAGAGTTGTTTCCCGTGAACCATCAGAATTACTTATTGATAATACTGAGTTTGGCTCTAACCAGTTGGACAGATATATCATGTACGAATTTGCCCTGTAGGGATACTTGGTATCATTTGACCTTACTGAGGTTAAGTTGTTGGGAATGATTAATAGAGAATTAGGTAGAACTTTGGATATTAGATCATCCTGACGTTGGAAGAACTCTGACTTGCTTACTACGGTATCTTCCATGATTGCCACCCGATATATTCCTACTTAGTGATGAGGGTAAATTGTATTCTTTCTAGTCATTCCACTTTGGTATTTGCATGTCATCGGTCCTTCTGGAATAGAATATTGAAGATACGAAGAACAAAATCGAAATCAGTAAAACAATTATGGCGATGGGGAAATCATTTCCTTGATCTGAACGGGATAATTCTACTGTAATTGTAGAAAAGTCATCGTCGTCATCAATTACTTCAAGAGTCAAAAGAAGGGTATCATTAGTATCGCCTTCTGGCCATACCAGTGTTCTTTCACAGCCTTCGTAAATAGTCCTGAAATTAATCTTCCAAACGCATCTAAGGCCATCTAGGTCATTTGTTGTGTCTATGGAGTCGGATGCATCTAGTGCCCATTCATCTAAGTCGGGGAGTTTGAAATTATCTCCATCAGTTAGAGACTGATCCGAAACAACTAATTTGGCCACTGGAGGTAGATTTTCTATTGAAAAAGATGTACTTGTGTAGTCGGTTTTTCCTTGAACATCGGAAACTAGAAGAGATAGCTCAAAATTACCTGAAATATCATCCTGAACTATGAAATAACTAAATTCACTACCTTCTTTAATCTCCATTAGAACATTTCCTGATGTTTCCAAACTGACTAGGGTCCAGACATAATTCAAACCTTCCTTTCCCCAATATTGATCATATGATGATCCGGCATCAAAAATTAAATCGCCATCTCCTTCCATAGAGGAGGAAACCCCTTCAATAATTGCTACTGGATCAGAATTATCAATCTTTGAAACGAAGCATAGCGATTGTAATATTGAAGAGCTTTGATGTGGAGATGTGAATAGCCACAATGAGAACCAACCGTCTTCAAGCGTTGATGAGTCTACGGTCTCAGAGAATTCACCATATGATGAAAAATTGCTAATAGAATCTGCAATATCTCCTGGAATGTCGTCGAAGGATGATATTTCAGGATAGCCTGAGCACGCGTTTGCAGAGTTATCGGAACTAATTGCCATTGTTAAAACATCTACTGGAAGATTGTTTTGAGTGAAAGTCCGTCCTGAAATTTCTATTCGCTCGCTGAAAGTAAGATATTCCCCATTTACGGTTGTCCAATCATCTATGACTAGTGCAGGCACATTAGTAACTCCGGTAAAGAATACACTAGAGATTGATGATGACAGAT
>CESZ01020933.1_pt1 | contig 51810 bp, 49 predicted proteins | sample 531081 | NCBI WGS metagenome assembly CESZ01 (sample SAMEA2621260, study PRJEB7988) | marine metagenome | biome: marine biome (ENVO:00000447); feature: surface water layer (ENVO:00002042); material: "saline water (ENVO:00002010), including plankton (ENVO:xxxxxxxx)" | depth 5 m | reverse complement strand
ATGAATTTTGGTTGATATTTTGAATATATTTTTTCGTCCACTATTATTAAATCTTTTTCATTCATTTTATTTATAACAGAAAAAATATTTTTTTTATTTAGAATTTTGGAAACATCTTTAATTGATAATTGTTTATTGATATTTAATGCCTCAAAAATTAAATACTCAGTATCATCTAATTTTTTATCATCAACTTCATTTTTATTATTTAGAGTAATTATCGTTTCACTCTGTAGAATTAAATTACTAGGAATGGAGGCTCTCATTACTTCACCAAGTGATGTAAAGTAATACCTTGAAACCCAATCCCAAAACTTTAATTGATGAACATTTACAAGTGGGGTTTTATCGATAATTTGAATAATAGATTTCAATTCAAAATCACTTTCAAAAAAATTATAAATTTTTACTGAAATTGAAGTATATAGCTTTGACTTTCCAAAAGGAACTATAATCCTCATTCCAGGCTTTATAAAATTATACTCTTCTTCACTTATAATGTAAGTGAATTTATGGTTAATTGGAATCGGTAATATTACATCAACATAATAGCCCATTAAAATATTTAATTATTGTATGATATTTTTAAAGAGTTAAATGTAAATTTACTCATAAAATAGCTATGAATATTAAACTTATTTACATTAGTAATAATAAAAGTATCAATATTGAATTATTAGTTAAAGATTATGAAAAAAAAATAAATCATTTCATAAATTACAAATCAATTGGATTAAAAAATAAAAAACAATATCCTAAAAAAAAATTAACTCAAGAGGCTGAATCGTATCTTATTTTAAAAAATATTAAAAGCAATGATTTAGTAATTTTGCTTGACGAAAAGGGAAAAGAATTTTCAACTAAGGATTTTTCTAATTTTATATCTGATAAAATTATGAATAGAGCAAAAAATATAGTTTTTATCATAGGGGGGCCATTTGGTTTTTCATTGGAACTTCAAGAGAGATTTAAATTAAAAATTGCACTATCTAAATTGACATTTTCTCATGATATGGCAAGATTATTTTTTAGTGAGCAACTTTATAGATCTTTAACTATTATTAATAATATTCCATATCATAATCAATGAATAGATTAATTTTTGCAACACATAATCCAAATAAATTAAAAGAAGTTAGAGATCTAATTTCAAACTCATTTGAAATTTTGAGTCTTGATGATATTGGATTTAAAGATTATATTGAAGAAAATAAAAATACAATAACCGAAAATTCCATTAAAAAAGCTGAGTTTATTAAAATTAAGACTGGTTACGACTGTTTTGCTGACGATACTGGACTTGAAGTTGATGCGTTAAATGGCCAACCTGGAGTATTTTCTAAAAGATTTGCAGGTCCAAATGCAAGCTCTGATGAAAATATTAATAAATTATTAGAAATGCTAAAAGATAAAACAAACAGAGCAGCATCTTTTAAAACTGTAATATCCTTATCAAAAAACAGTGAAATCATAACATTTGAAGGTATCTGTGAGGGAAACATTGCATATGAAAGAATGGGTAAATTAGGCTTCGGATACGATCCAATATTTATTCCAAAAAACAGTAACATTTCGTTCGGGCAAATGAGCTTAAGGGAGAAAAATTTAATAGCTCATCGTGCAAAAGCAATGAATAAACTAGTTGATTATTTAACAAATGTTTATTAATATTAAAAAAAACTTGGCCTAATTAGTGCATATATCTAAAGTATGAATAAGTCATTAATATTTGTTTTCTTTTTTTTAAAATCTATTTCTTTTTTTAGTCAGGAAATTACTAATGTACGTGGAACAATTTTAAATTCAAAAACAAATCTTCCCCTGGAAAATGTAAATATTGTTAACCTCAGCAAGGTTATGGGTACTGCGACTGATAAGGAGGGTAAATTCAAAATTAATGCCCAAGTTAATGATACCTTACATTTTTCATATTTAGGATACAAATCCATTAAGGTAAGAGTCACAAATGATTGGATTAATTTTGGAACTAATACAACTATTGAATTAACTGAGCTTGCTTTAGCTCTTGAAGAAGTAGTTGTTTACGAGATGAAACTCACAGGCTATTTGGAGCTAGATATTAAACAGGTGCCAATAAATAATAATTTTAGATACAGCATATCTGGACTTTCAAATGTAGGCTATGAATCTAGTGTAAGGCCTACTAGAGCTGTTACGCAAGCATTAAATGCAATTTTCAATCCTGTTGACTTTCTTTATCAAATTTTTGGAAGAGAACCAAATCAGTTAAGAAAACTTAAGAAAATGAAAAAGGATGATCAAATAAGAAATGCACTTTCAAATAGATTTGACAGAGAAATGCTTGTAGAGTTACTGGATATTGATAAAATTGATTTAGATTTTTTAATAACTCAGTGTAATTATTCTGATGAGTTTATATCAAAAGCTAATGACCTTCAAGTATTAGATGCTATCAGTGAATGCTACGAAGAATATAAAGTTTTAAATAAGTCGATTAAAAATTAATTAATTAATTAACTTTGCAAATCTTATAAGACATTATTGATGAATAACAATACTTTGAATGCTATTTCTCCTATAGACGGGAGATATGCTTCTAAAACCTCTGAACTAAATTATTTTTTCTCTGAAAAAGCACTAATTAAATACAGATTAGTTGTTGAAATTGAATATTTTATCAGTTTGTGCGAATTTGAGATTCCAGAATTAAAAGAGTTTAATATCTCAAATTTTGAGTTACTAAGAAAAATATATATTGACTTTTCTAATGAAGATGCAGAAAGGGTTAAGGAGATAGAAAAAACTACTAATCATGATGTTAAAGCTGTTGAATATTTCCTTAAGGAAAAATTTAAAGATTTAAATCTGTCAAAGTTTGATGAATTTATACATTTTGGACTAACATCTCAAGACATTAACAATACGGCTATTCCCTTAAGTTTAAAAGAAATGTTTGAAAAAGTATATTTTAATTTAATAGAATTACTTCTCAAATCATTAGAATATATTTCAAATGAATGGAAAGACATATCGATGTTAGGAAGAACTCACGGACAGCCAGCTTCTCCGACAAAACTTGGAAAAGAAGTAAGAGTTTTTACAAACAGAATTAAAGAACAAATTAAATTACTAAAAAATATTCCGATTGCTGCAAAATTTGGAGGTGCCACAGGAAATTTTAACGCCCATCATGTTGCATATAAAAATCATAATTGGCTCGACTTCTCTAAGAATTTTATTGAAAATAAATTAGGACTAAAACACTCTTTTCCTACAACACAGATTGAACATTATGATCACCTAGCTGCGATTTTCGATAATTTAAAAAGAGTTAATAACATACTTATTGACTTTAATAAAGATATGTGGCTATACATTTCAATGGACTATTTCAAACAAAAAATTAATATAGGCGAAATTGGAAGTTCTGCAATGCCTCATAAAGTTAACCCTATCGATTTTGAAAATAGTGAAGGTAATTTAGGATATGCTAACAATATTTTTCAATATCTTTCAGCAAAATTACCTATCTCCAGACTTCAAAGAGATTTGACCGACAGCACAGTTTTAAGAAATATTGGAGTTCCAATCTCACATACTTTGATTGGTTTAAAATCTACTATAAAAGGTATCAATAAATTAGTGGTAAATAAATCTAAAATCAAAGAGGATCTTGATAACAACTGGGTAGTTGTAGCTGAAGCTATTCAAACCATTCTTAGAAAGATTAATTACCCTAAACCTTATGAGACCCTAAAAGAATTAACAAGAACAAATGAAAAAATTGATAAAAATAATATCAAAGAATTCATTGAATCATTAGATGTTCCAAAAGAAATAAAATTACAGTTAAAGAACATAACACCTGAAAATTTCACCGGAATTCACTAACTTTAGTTAATGGAAAATAAGTTTGACAGAAGCCAAAAAATTGTTCTTTTAATGATAATTTTTGGGGTTTTATGTAGGATTATTCCACATCCTCCAAATTTTTCTCCCATTACAGCAATTGCATTATTTGGCGGACATAATTTATCTGATAGAAGAGTTGCTTTCTCATTACCACTTGTTATACTATTTTTTTCTGATTTGTTTCTTGGTATTTTTCCGATAAGTTTGTTTGTTTACGCTGGATTTTTAACGATTGTTTATCTTGGCACAAAAATAAAATCGATAGGCTTTGGAAATATAATTTTAAGCAGTTTAATTTTCTTTATAATTTCAAATTTTGGTGTTTGGATATTGGGTTATCCAAGAAATATTGATGGTTTAATTCAATGTTATACATTAGCAATACCATTTTTTGGATATTCAATTGCTGGAGATTTATTTTTTGGATATTTATTTAAATTTTCATTTATTAAAATATCCTCTATTTTTCCTAAAAGTATAAACTAGTTGTCCAATTGTGGCTTTTCTAAAAGATCTGAGTTTATTCCTAATTTTGAGCTTCCAGAAATTTTAATTATGTCTTTGTCAATTTTTTTAAATTCATTTGTGCTATCATTATAATGATTTACAGCAGTTCCAAGAGTATTACCTAATTTATCGTGATAAGTTTTATATGCATTTAAGTGATTAGATAACTTCTCAACATTTTTAATTATATCGTTAATTGAGTCTTCAACCTTCATATTATGAAGTGCTTTAACAGTAATTTGAAGCATTGGGAAAAGACTCATTGGGGATACAATCATAACTTTTTTCTCATAAGCATAATTAACGAGATCTCTCTGATTAATTTTTAGCGAACCGACTCTGCTATTAAGTAGGTCTTGATATAACCCATCCGCAGGAATAAACATATAAGCATAGTCTGTTGTTTTTTCATTAGGTCTAATATATTTCGCTGTTTCGTCAATTCTATTCTTGATATCTGATTTGAATTTTTTTTCTAAATCAATTAATTCATCTTTATTTTCAGATTCAATCATTTTATTATAGTTGTCCAATGAAAATTTAGCATCAATTGGAATTATATATTCGCCGACCCTTACTATTGCATCAACTATTTCCTTATTACGAAAGGTATATTGCATTTTAAAGAGCTCTGGAGGTAATACATTTGCAAGTAGGTTCTCTAGTTGTATTTCCCCTAAAACTCCTCTTTGCTTTTGATTACCTAGAATTTTTTCAAGGGTTTTCATTTGATTTGCAAAACTAAGTACTTGCTGGTTTGTACCCTTAATTTTTTCTAATTCAGTTGTTACATCTTTAATTACCTTATTAGACTCTTTAAATTGCTGAGTTAACGATTCGGATGATGATTTATGAAAATCATTAATCTGTTTATTAATAGTATTCAATTTTGCCTCAATCTCATTTCTACTTTCTTTTGAATTACTACTAATTTCTTTTCTTATATCTTGAATTTGAGAATTTAGAGCATTTGAAAAATTAATTAAATCATTTGCATTAAATGAACCCTTAGAAAGACTCAATTTATATATTAAATAGATAAGGATTAAAGAAACAAAGATTAAAAGTATTAATATGATTATGTCCATAAAAACAATTTACAATTTAATTTTAAGAAATATGAAAAAGACAGTAAATCTATTTACTCAGATACATTTTGCGTCTAGAATATAACTCATAAAATTTATCGTCCTGTAGGTTATCAATAAATAAAATACTTTCTCCGGTACTTTTCATTTCAGGTCCAAGTTTTTTATTAACATTTGGAAATTTACTGAAGGAAAATACTGGTTGCTTTATTGCATACCCTTTATAAGTTGGTTTAAAATTAAAATCCTTAACCTTATTTTTTCCAAGCATTACCTTAGTTGCATAATTTACATATGGCTCTTTATAAGCTTTTGAAATAAAAGGAACGGTTCTTGAAGCTCTAGGATTGGCCTCAATTATGTAAACCTTGTCTTTTACAATTGCAAACTGAACATTTATAAGACCAACTGTATTTAGGGCTTTGGCGATTTTCTTTGTATGATCCTCAATTTGCTGAATTACTAAATCGCCTAAATTAAATGGGGGTAAGCATGCATTACTATCACCAGAATGAATTCCACATGGCTCAATATGCTCCATAATACCAATAATATAAACATCATCACCATCACAAATAGCATCTGCCTCAGCCTCTATTGCACCATCTAAATAGTGATCTAATAAAAGTTTGTTATTGGGGATTTTTCGTAAAAGATTAACTACATGCTCTTCAAGTTCTTTTTTATTAATAACAATTTTCATACCCTGACCTCCAAGAACATAAGATGGTCTTACCAAAATCGGAAAATCTAATTTTTCTGCAACTAAGAGGGCTTCTTCAGCGGTGGAAGCAGTATCAAACATTGGATAAGGAATATCATTTTCCTTTAATAATGTTGAAAAAGACCCCCTATCTTCTGCTAGATCTAGTGATTTGAAATTAGTTCCAATAATTTTCACACCATATCTTTCAAGCTTTTCAGCTAGTTTTAAGGCAGTTTGACCACCTAATTGTACAATAACGCCTTCAGGTTTCTCATGTCTAATTATATCATAAATATGTTCCCAAAACACAGGCTCAAAATATAACTTATCAGCAATGTCAAAATCTGTAGAAACTGTTTCAGGATTACAATTAATCATTATTGTTTCATATCCACATTCAGAACTTGCTAAGATTCCATGCACACAACAATAGTCAAATTCAATTCCTTGACCAATTCTATTTGGGCCAGAACCAAGAACAATAATTTTCTTTTTATTAGAAACAATACTTTCATTTTCGGAGTATTTTGATCCATCTTTAGTATGAATCTCGTTCTCAAAAGTAGAATAATAGTATGGAGTAAAGGCCTTAAATTCTGCAGCACACGTGTCAACTAGCTTATACACTCTTTTAATATTCATTTTATCTCTTTTTGAGTATACTTGACTTTCTAAACAACCTAGTATATGAGCAATTTGTCTATCTCCATATCCCTTTTGTTTTGCCTCTAAAAGTAAGTCTCTAGGAATGGTTTCTATAGAGTAATTAGAAATTTCATTTCTCAGAATATGCAGCTCCTCGTATTGTTTTAAGAACCACATATCGATCTTAGTTAGTTCGTATATTCTGCTAAGTGGTATACCCATTTGTATAGCATCATAAATGACAAATACTCTATCCCATGAGGCAATTGACAACTTTGAAATTATAGTTTCATAATCGGTAATCCCCTTTCCATCAGCACCTAATCCATTCCTTTTTATTTCAAGAGACTGAGTTGCTTTATGTAATGCTTCTTGAAAAGATCTACCTATTCCCATAACTTCACCAACAGCTTTCATTTGAAGACCTAATCTTCTATCGCTACCTTCAAACTTATCAAAATTCCATCTAGGTATTTTTACTATAACATAATCCAATGTTGGTTCAAAAAGTGCAGATGTTGATTTTGTAATTTGATTTTGTAATTCATCTAAATTATATCCCACTGCAAGTTTTGCAGCTATCTTTGCGATTGGATACCCAGTTGCTTTACTAGCAAGTGCAGAAGATCGAGAAACACGCGGATTGATCTCAATTGCAATGATATCTTCTTTATCATCTGGGCTAACTGCAAATTGAACATTACATCCTCCAGCAAAATCTCCTATACTTCTCATCATTTTTATTGCCATATCCCTCATTTTTTGATAAGTTGTATCACTTAAAGTCATTGCAGGTGCCACCGTTATTGAATCACCTGTATGGATTCCCATTGGATCCATATTTTCGATTGAACATATAATTACAACATTATCATTAGCGTCTCTAAGAAGTTCTAATTCATACTCTTTCCATCCAATCAAAGCTTTATCAATCATAACCTCATGAATCGGGGATGTTTCTAATCCTCTTGTTAATAATTCATCAAAATCTTTTTCTTCATACACAAAAGATGCACCTGTTCCGCCAAGGGTAAATGAGGCTCTAATTACAAGAGGAAATCCAAAATTTTGTGCTATTTCCTTTCCCTTTAGATATGATGTAGCTGTCGATTGAGGTGCCATTGGAATGCCAATATCTAACATTAAATTTCTGAATTTTTCCCTATCCTCAGTGATATTAATTGCATTGATATCAACTCCAATTATTTTAACATTAAAATCATCCCATATACCTTTATCATCAGCTTCAATACACAAATTTAACGCGGTTTGACCTCCCATTGTTGGTAATACCGCATCAATCTGAGGGTGATCCTTCAAAATTTTAACTATCGAAAATGTATTCAAGGGTAACAAATAGATATGATCAGCCATGACTGGATCGGTCATAATTGTTGCTGGATTTGAATTAATTAATATGGTTTCTATACCATCCTCCTTCAAAGATCTAAGAGCTTGTGATCCAGAATAATCGAACTCGCATGCTTGACCAATTACTATTGGGCCTGATCCTATTATAAGTAGAGATTTTAGGTTAGTATCTTTGGGCATTGAATTAAAAATTTTTTAAATGTACTAATCAAAAAAATAAAAAAAAAGGTGTTACTTATAGTAACACCTTATAATATATTAACAATTGTTAATCATTTTATTTTGGATTGACCTCCGATGAGACAGAAAGCTTTTTTCTTCCCTTTGCTCTTCTTCTAGAGATTACTTTTCTGCCAGCAGCAGTAGACATTCTTTCTCTAAATCCGTGTTTATTTTTTCTTTTACGTTTTGATGGTTGAAAAGTTCTTTTGCTCATCTTGAATTTTTTGTTTTAAACTAAAACTGCGGGCAAATATACAAAGAGTTTTTACTTAAACAAATCAATTGATTTAATTATTATAAATTTGTTTTTTATTAATTTTAGAAAAGAATTATAAGTTTTTGTAAATATGTTTAATAAGTATATTAAAATAGTTTTATCGTTATTATCATTTGGTTTTTCAATTCAACAATTTATGGATGATGGCCAAGGAACAACTGGAAATGGAATTATGTTAGTTTTATTATCACTAATTTTTTTACTGTTATTCTTTAAAAATGAATTTTTAATTATGGCTTTTTTTAAATTGCGAAAACAAAATTTAGAGGGCGCAAATAAGTGGTTAAATCGAATTAAAAATCCTAAATCTGCCCTAACAACCAAACAGCACGGATATTATAATTATCTTAAGGGATTGATTATCTCACAAGAAAATATGAGTCAGGCTGAAAAATATTTCAGAACTGCAATATCTCTTGGATTAAATATGGATCAGGATTTAGCTATGGCTAAGCTTAATCTAGCTGGAATTTTATTTACTAAGAGAAGAAAAATTGAAGCTCAAAAGTTGCTCAAAGATGCACAATATTTAGATAAACAAGGATTACTAAAAGATCAAATTCGTATGATGAAAAATCAAATGAAAAGAACAAATATTCCAAACCAACATTTTGGCGGGAATAATTTGAGAAGAAGGTAATTTATTTTTCTTCAATCAAAGAAATCAGATTTTCATTAAACCATTTTGCTCTTAATATAATCATTTCATGTCTTCCTCCCTTAATTTCAATACAATTAGAAATATTTTCAATTGGAAATATTTTATCTTTAGTCCCATGAATATGAATTAAATCTGTTCTGAACTTTGTCTGTTTCCAATTTAACAAAGCATTTACTGACCATTGTAGATATTGCTCATTTCTTTCTGTAAGATACCTTTCTGCCAGATCAATTCTTTTGTACAATTTATTGATATTTAGTTTTATTGAAAATTTAATGAGACCATCAAACATTCCAAACGGTAGTGCTCTATTTAAATTATAATCTCTCGCAATTTTAAAAACCTTGGGATATTCGTTATGAGTTTTAACACTTGAAACTATGATGAGTTTTTTTACATTTATTAGTTTATCAATTTCCTGAACTATAATTCCTCCAAAAGAAACACCTAAAAGTATAGGATTTTTATGCTTTATTTTTTTTGATAAACGAATACAAAAATCACTTATTGACTCATCTCTTGAAGGTTGAATCCAATCAAGTCTATGAAAACTATATTTAGTACTTTTAATATTTATGTTTTCAAAAACTTTTGAACTTGCTGCCAAACCAGGCATCATATAAATATGTTCAGTTTTATCAATTTCCAATTTTGTGAATAATCATTTGATATAAATTTATTATTTTTGCTGATAACTTTTTAAATAAAGTTATCTAAATTATGAAAATAGTAGATAATACCTTTCTGAGACAATTTGAAACTAAAGTTAGTGGTAATTTGGCCATAATTGAATACTCTATTCAAGAAAGAAAAATTTTTCTAACCAAAATTTATATTCCTGAAATTAAATCTAAAGAAGAATTTACAGAAATATTTATGGCTGAAGTACTCGAAATTATAAGAGATAAAAATATTAGCGTAGTTCCAACTGCAGCTGTAATCACTAAATTTATAAGAAAGAACAGAAAGTATAAGTCATTATTACCAGTTGGAATCAGAATATGATAATTCAATTCTTTTATTTACAGTATATTCAGAAAGTTTAACTCTAGCAAAACCCTCCTCATCTATTTTTAAAAGTTTAGCTTTAACAATTTTATTTGATAATTTTGGGTTCCATGGGTTTCTAACTTTAATATAATTTTCGGTATAACCATAGATGTAACCAAATTTATTTTCTGATTCAAACAATATTGATTTAATCTTACCAAGTTGAGAATTATAAAAATTCCTTTTCTTTTTTTCAGAAAGAGATCTTAACATCTTACTTCTCTTATTTCTAGTGATTAGTGGTACAGAATTATGCATATTTACTGCTTCAGTATTATCTCTTTCAGAATATGTAAAAACATGTAAGTAGGAAATATTCAATTTCAATAAAAAATCATAAGTTTCTTGAAACTCTTTTTCAGTTTCACCAGGAAATCCTGCTATAATATCAACTCCAATACAAACATCATTAATCTTTGAGTGAATATATTCAACTCTTTCTTTATATAATTCTTTATTATACCTTCTTTTCATTAGTGCCAATATCTTATTTGAACCACTTTGTAAAGGGATATGTAAGTGTGGAACAAAAAGACTACTTTGCGAAATAAAATCAATAATATTATCATTCAATAAATTTGGTTCAATTGATGAAATTCTAAATCTTTCAATTTTATTATTTTGGTCTAATTCACTAATTAAATCTAAGAAGGTGTTTTTGTGTTTCTTATTACCATTCTCTCCTTTTCCGTAATCACCAATATTAACACCAGTCAAGACAATTTCCTTCACATTATTAGAAGAAATTTTAATAATATTTTTTTTTATATTTTGAATGCTATCACTTCTTGAAACTCCTCTAGCTTTTGGAATTGTGCAATATGTACATTTAAAATCACACCCGTCTTGGACTTTTAAAAATGACCTTGTTCTGTCATTTAAAGAGTAACTGCTGTCGTATTTACTTAAATTATTAATATCACAAGAATAAACAAGAGACTTATTTTTATTCAATAAATCAAGATATTCAACTACATTAAACTTTTCATTTGCACCCAGAACTAAATCTACACCAAGAATTTTTGAGATAGATTCAGGTTTGAGTTGAGCATAACAACCAATTACAATATTAAAAGCATTTGGATTTAGTTTTTTGGCCCTATTAAGAATATTTTTAAACTTTTTGTCTGCATTATCCGTGACAGAGCAAGTATTAATAACATAAATATCAGCCTTATTAGAAAAGTCTGTTATTTCATAACCTTTTTTTATAAACGATCTTGAAATAGTAGACGTTTCTGTAAAATTTAATTTACAACCAAGTGTATAAAATGCGACTTTTTTGTTTGTAGACATGAAATATATTCAAAAGGATTGTAAATTTACAACTTATTATGTATCTGAAAAACTAAAAATTGAATTTCAAAGGAAAGATAATTTTAAATTTATTTATAACAATATTAATTTTATTGAGTTGCGAAAAGACAAATACTATTGATTTAGATACAGTCTTTAGATATAATGAACACAAAAATATAAATTCACTAGACCCTATTTTTGCAAAAGATATTGCTAATATTTGGGCTGTTAATCAATTATTTAATGGGCTAGTAGAAATGGATGATAAATTAAATGTCATCCCGTCCATAGCAAAAAGATGGCAAATTTCGGCTGATGGTAAAGAATATACTTTCTTTATTGATACTTCTATAAAATTTCATCCACACCCAAAGCTCACAAAAAGAAACGTAACTGCACATGATTTTGAATACAGTTTCAATAGGCTAATTGATCCTGTTAACGCATCTCCGGGTGCTTGGGTATTTGACGGAGTTGAAAATTTCAATGCTGAAAACGATTCGATTTTTAAAATCAAACTCAAAAAACCATATAATGCCTTTTTAGGAATTTTAACAATGAAGTATTGTTCTGTAGTTCCAATGGAAATTACAGAACTTTACAAAGAGAATTTTAGATCAAACCCCGTTGGAACAGGCCCATTTAAGTTTAAAAGATGGGAGGAAAATATAAAATTGGTTTTGAGAAAAAATGATGATTATTTTCAAAAAGATGAAAATGGAAATCGATTACCATATCTAGAGGCTATTTCTATAACATTTTTACCTGAAAAACAAAGTGAATTTTTACAATTAATTAAAGGCGAAATTGATTTTATTTCAGGCATAGATGACTCTTATAAGGACGAAATAGTTGATTTAAAGGGAAACCTAAAAGAAAATTATAAAAATCGTATTAATGTACTGCGTGGACCATTTTTAAATACAGAGTATTTAGCTTTTTTTATGAAGTCAAATAAGACTGAAATACAATCAGAATTGATAAGAAAAGCAATAAATATCGGTTTTGATAAAAGTAAAATGATAAGATTTTTAAGGAATGGATTAGGAATTCCAGCAGATGGAGGTTTTATACCTGCTGGATTGCCTGGCCATAAGATAACAAATGTTAACAAATATAATCCAGCGCTTGCAAAATTATATGTAGATGAATACAAACAGAAATATAAGTCAAATCCATCTCTAAAACTTACTACATCAAGCAATTATTTAATTTTATGTGAATTTATACAAAAAGAACTTGAAAGAATTGGAATTGAAATAGTTATCGATGTTATCCCTGGCTCTGCACTGAAACAAGCAAAAGCCAATGGAAAATTGGACTTTTTTAGGGCTAGTTGGATAGCAGACTATCCAGATGCTGAAAACTATTTATCATTATTTTTTAGCGAAAACTTTGCGCCTAACGGACCCAATTATACACATTTTAATGACTCTAAATATGACCAATTATATAGGCAATCATTTGACATTACCGATCAAAAAAAATTAAAAAATATATATTCTAAAATGGATTCGTTAATTATTTCAAAATCAATTATTGTCCCACTATATTACGATGAAGTTATTAGGTTTGTTTCTAAAGATGTAAATGGCATGAAAATAAATGCAACTAACCTGCTTGATTTAAGAAATGTAAAAAAAGGGGGAGCTAACTAAAGATATTTTTTCATCACAACATTATTGACTTTAAATCCATTTCTATTGTAAAATTTTATTAGTTTTTCTTCACAGAATAAAGTAATTCTATAACATTTATTTTTACTTGCAATATTAATCAACTCCTTGATTAATTTTACCCCGATCATTTTTCCTCTGACACTTGAATCTACAACGATATCTTCAATATGACCAGCAACCTCACCTCTAATCTTATTTTCAATTACTAAACTTCCATATGCAACAACTTTTCTGTTATAAAGTCCTATTATTGAATTTGAACCTGTATTAGATTTGAACTGTTCCCAAGCTTTTTCTTTGTCAATAGCTGAAATATCTATTTCTTTTAACTGATTTAAAAGATTAAAGACTTGATTTAAATCAGTTTTTTTAATTTTTCTAAAGCTTATTTCAGACATAATGTAAAATTGGGTATAAGTTAAATGTAAAAAAAACCCCTCAATTTTATTGAGAGGCTTATAATTTTAACAATTTAATGCTAATTTTTTTTGAATTTTGCATATTTGGTCTTGAATTTATCAATTCTACCAGCCGTATCAACTAATTTAGCTTTTCCTGTATAGTAAGGGTGAGATGTTCTTGAAATCTCTAATTTTATTAGGGGATATTCGATACCTTCAACAGAAATATTTTCACTTGTTACAGCAGTTGACTTTGCTAAAAAAATATCATTATTAGACATATCTTTAAAAGCGACTAACCTATAGTTTTCTGGATGTATACCTTTTTTCATTTTACTTATTTATGAGGTGCAAATTTATTGATTTTTTGATATTAAACAATAATAGACAACAAATAATTTAATTTTTTTGGAATATCCTTTTTGTATATTTGAATAAAATTTTTCGCATATGAGCACTAGCCTTAAAAAAAACTCTATTAATCTAGGTATTAAACTTGGTCTTGTGCTTTGTTTAATAACCGTTTTAATTTACTCTGTTAACTTAGATTATTTTAATGGCACAAAAGATACATTATATTTTTTCGCTATGTTAGGATTTGGATTTTATTCAATTTATTTTTCTAAAAATTTACAAAATGGTATAATTTCTTTTAAAGAAGTTTTTACATCATATTTTGCATGTATTGCTGTTGGATATTTAATAGCAAAATTTGGAGAAATATTAATTTTTAAATTTATTGACCCAGCAGCGGGGGATATAATTCAAGAAATGGTTAAGGCTATGCTATTAGAAGGTGGAAATGAAGAATATGCAAGAGTTCTTGATGATAATCATTATTATTCCTATTTTTTTGTCTTTAATATGTATGTTACAGTCCTTTTAGTAAATGCAATTTTTGCATTAATTCTTGCATTAATTTTAAAAAGATCAGAGTAATAGTGAATATTTCAATCATAATACCACTTCTAAATGAAAATGATTCCCTAAATGAATTATCAACCTCTATATGTGAGGTAATGCATGCCTACAGCTTTTCTTATGAGCTTATTTTTATTGATGATGGAAGTAATGACAAATCATGGGAAACTATAGAAAAATTATCTGATAAAAATAATTTCATTAAGGGGATTAAATTTCAAAGGAACTATGGAAAATCTCAAGCACTTCATGCTGGGTTTTTAAAATCTAAAGGAAAAGTTATTTTTACTATGGATGCAGATCTACAAGACGATCCCAAAGAAATACCTGAAATGTATGATATGATAATTAATCAAGATTATGATTTGGTTTCTGGTTGGAAGAAAAGAAGATTTGACTCAATTTTATTCAAAAATATTCCATCTAAAATTTTCAATTTAGCTGCAAGAATCACCTCAGGAATTAGATTAAACGATTTTAATTGTGGATTAAAAGCTTACAAAAATGAGGTGGTAAAAACAATCAACGTTTACGGTGAAATGCACAGATATATTCCTATACTTGCTAAAAATGAGGGGTTTAAAAGAATCGGTCAAAAAATTGTAAATCATAAACCTAGAAAGTATGGTAAAACCAAATACGGACCTAATAGATTTTTACATGGTTTTTTAGATTTATTAACAATTTGGTTTATTTCAAGTTTTGGAAAACGACCTATGCATTTATTTGGTTCTATTGGATTAATATTAATTTTGATAGGCTTGTCATTTGCTATTTACTTGGGTTATGATAAATTAATTCTAAATACATCTGGAAGATTAATAACTGAAAGACCCGAATTCTATATCAGTTTAACTACAATGATTATTGGAAGTCAACTTTTCTCCATGGGTTTCATTGGTGAGTTAATGCTAAAAAATATAAATAAGAAACCACAGTATATAATTCAAAAGAAAATAAATTTGTGATTTATTTAACAAGAAACCTAAATATAGGAGACTTTTTAAATCATAATTTTATAAAATTGAATTTAATATGAATCATACAATTTCAAAACATATTAAAGAGTGGTCCCAATCCCCTTTTTGCAAGTCAACGCAAAAAGAGCTTTCAATTTTAAAAAATAATAAAGTTGATTTGCATGATTCATTTTATAAAAACCTAGAATTTGGAACTGGTGGTATGCGAGGCTTAATGGGTGTTGGAACTAATAGAATAAATAAATATACAATTGGAAAAAATACACAGGGAATATGCAATTTTATTAATACTAATTATAAAAAAAATAAAAAGGCTGTAGTGGCATTTGATTGCAGAAATAATAGTGAAGCTTTTGCAAAAGTTGTTGCTGATGTGTTTTCTGCCAACAAAATAAAAATATTCCTTTTTTCAAGTCTAAGACCTACACCTGAACTGTCTTATGCTGTTAGAAAATTGGGGTGTATATGCGGAATTGTATTAACCGCATCTCATAACCCTCCCAAATATAACGGTTATAAAGTTTATTGGGAAGATGGAGGGCAAATTACACCACCAATTGATCAAAAATTGATAAATGAAATTGAAAAAGTAGACTATAATGAAATAAATTTCAAAAGAAAGAAAAAATTAATTGAAATAATCGATCATAAAATTGATAAAGCGTTTATAAAATTATGTTTAAAGAATGGTTTAAATACTGAGGTTAGAAATAGACATAATAATAAAATTATTTTTACTGCTCTACACGGCACCTCATCTGTAATAGTTCCATCTCTCTTGAAAAAAGCAGGTTATGATAGTGTAAAATATGTTGAATCACAAATGAAACCTGATGGAAATTTTTCGTCTGTAAAATCTCCAAACCCAGAAGAAATTGAATCTTTCAATTTAGCAATCAAATTAGCTGAAAAGGAAAATGCAGAAATGGTAATCGGTACAGACCCTGATGCAGACAGACTTGGCGTTGCAGTGAGAGATCTTAATAATAATCTTAGGCTGATAAATGGAAATCAGTTGATGGTATTAATGTTTGATTATTTTTTAAAGTTAAGAAAACTTAAAGAGACACTGAATAAAAACTTCTTTATTGCTTCAACAATTGTTTCTACTCCAATGGTTAAAAAAATCGCAGAATATTACAATGTTGATTGTAAATTATGTCTAACTGGATTTAAATGGATTGCTAAAATGATTAAGGATTTTTCTAACAAAAATTTCATTATAGGAGGCGAAGAGAGTTTTGGAATTATGATAAATGATGACGTAAGAGACAAAGATGCTATTACAGCTACTTTGGCTGCATATGAGATGATGTCATATTATAAGCAAAACAACTCTTCTGTCTTCAAAGAATTGGTAAAACTATATTGTATACATGGTTTCTTCAAAGAAAAATTAATATCAATTGTAAAAAATGGAAAAAAAGGGCAAGAGGAAATAGAGGAAATATTAAATAGATTTAGATCAAAACCTCCTACCAACATCGGGGGATCTAAGGTTAAATACTTTAATGATTATTTTATTTTAATTAGTAAAAACTTAATTAGTAAAAAGCAAATAAAAATTAATTTACCTCAATCAAATGTAATTGAATTTGAAACAGTAGATAAATTTAAATTAGTTTTAAGACCAAGTGGGACTGAACCAAAAATTAAAATATATATTAGTGTAAATTCCGATCTTAAAAGTTTGGAGAAATATAATAAGGTGGAAAAAAAGCTTGATGAAAAATTGAATCAAATTATAAGTGAAATAGGCTTATGAATAATAATTATTTTAAAAGAATATTCGGATATGCATGGATGTTTAAGAAATACTTTATCTTAAATATCTTATCTAATATTTTTTACGCTTTTTTTGGGACATTATCAATGATTTCATTATTTCCTATGTTAAAGGTTCTTTTCAATCAAACTAAGCAATTATATGAGCCTCCTTCATGGGAAGGTTTTTCAAATCTGTTAGATTATGCTGAAAACTATCTTAATTATTTTGTTACTATTAAAAAGGGGGGCGGAACCAACGATGTTTTACTCTTTATGGTTGGAACAATCATAATTACATTTTTGATGAAAAATTTATTTAATTATTTATCTATGTTTTTCATAACATATTTAAGAAATGGAGTTGTCAGAAACATTAGAAATGATATTTATAAAAGTATTGTTAAGCTTTCTTTAAGTTTTTACTCTCAAAAAAAGAAAGGAGATATGGTAGCTAGAATTTCATCCGATGTTCAAGAACTCGACAATTCTTTTTTGTCAATATTTGAATTAATTGTTAAAGACCCAATGATGATACTCTTTACACTAATATCGATGTTTGTAATCAGTCCAAAACTAAGCTTATTTGTCCTATTATTTATTCCGTTGTGTGGATTTGTTATCTCAGTTGTTGGAAAATCTTTGAGAAGAAAATCCTTAAAAGTTCAAAAAGAGCAGGGTCAATTTATCTCCATAGTTGATGAAACATTATCAGGAATGAAGATTTTAAAAATTTTTAATGCTGAAAATAAATTTTTAGAAAAGTTTTTTCGATCAACAAATAGATTTTACAAATTTTCTAATAGTGTTTTAAACAGAAAAAACCTTGCCAGCCCCTTAAGTGAATTTTTAGGTATCTGTTCTATTGCTGGTGTACTTTGGTTTGGTGGTACCATGGTTTTAAAAGAAAATTCATTAGATGCAAGTGCCTTTATTGTATACCTTGGTTTGGCATATAATATACTGACACCAGCAAAATCATTAAGCAGAGCAACATATAAAGTTAAAAAAGCTATTGCTGCTGCTGAGAGAATTTTTCATATTATAGACAATGAATCCTTAATAAAAGAGAAAAAAAATGCATTTGAGCTAAAGTCTTTTAATAAAGAGATTAAAATCAAGGACATTTCATTTTCATATGAAAAAGATATAGTTATTGATAAAATCAATATAAATATACCTAAAGGAAAAAATATTGCATTAGTGGGGCAATCTGGAAGTGGAAAGTCTACATTGGCAAATCTAATATGTAGATTTTATGATGTAGATTATGGTTGTATTAATATTGATGGAAATAATATTAAAGACTTGAAAAAAGAATCATTGAGAGGATTGATTGGATTGGTGACTCAAGATTCAATCTTATTTAATGATACAATTAAAAACAACCTTCTAATTGCAAAACCTGATGCTTCTGAAAAAGAAATATTAGAATCATTGAAAATTGCTAATGCATGGGAGTTTGTAAAAAAACTACCCTTCGGTATAGAAAGTAATATTGGTGACTCTGGAAATAAACTTTCCGGAGGTCAAAAGCAAAGAATTAGTATTGCAAGAGCGGTCTTGAAAAATGCTCCAATACTAGTTTTAGATGAGGCTACATCGTCTTTAGATAGTGAAAGCGAAAAACTAGTTCAAAATGCCTTGGATAAGCTAATGAAAAATAAAACATCTATTGTTATAGCGCACAGATTATCAACAATAAAGAATGCTGATAAAATTATTGTTTTAAAAAAAGGTAAAATAATAGAAACTGGTATTCATAAAGAATTAATGAAAAAAGAGGGAATTTACAGTAATCTTGTAAAAATGCAATCAATTTAATTAGCTGTTCAAAATAGGTGAATAACTATTTATTTTAGTCAAGTTATTTTATTACTTAATAAATTAATTTCAACTAATTTTATTTAGATTATTAAATTTCATAAAATGATATTTTTTTTTGAATCTAAAAACAAGAATATTTTTGCAGTTGAATCGGTTAAAACATTGAGCAAAAATGAAATAACTAAACTTGAATGGTTATTTGACAATTCAAAATATTTAAAAAAAAAAATTATTAGCAAAACTTTAATAGGACCAAGAGCAGCTATGGTTTCACCATGGAGTACAAATGCTGTAGAAATATGTCATAATATGGGCATTTTTTCGGTAAATAGAATTGAAAATTATATTACTAAATCAAATATGATTTTTGATTTTGACCCAATGCTCAACGAAGAATTTACAAGATTAACTCAGGATCTTTTTTATACAGATATTGTTCCAGAAAAAATAAAAAATATTATTAATATTGAAAAGTTTAATAAAAAAGAAGGCCTATCATTAAGTTCTGATGAAATATTATATCTAAAAAATATTTCTAAAAATATTAAAAGAAAATTAACTGATTCAGAAATTTTTGGTTTTTCACAAGTAAATTCTGAGCATTGTAGGCATAAAATCTTTAATGGCCAATTCATAATTGACGGAGAAGAAAAAAATTATAGTTTATTCTCTTTAATTAAAAAAACATCAAAAATTAATCCTGATAACCTAGTATCAGCCTACAAGGATAATGTAGCTTTTATAAAAGGTCCAAAAATATATCAATTTTCTCCTAAAAGCGCAGAAAAAGCTGATTATTACAGATTAAAGGAAATAGAAACTGTTATTTCCATGAAAGCAGAAACACACAATTTTCCTACTACTGTTGAACCATTTAACGGTGCTGCAACGGGGTCAGGTGGTGAGATAAGAGACCGATTAGCTGGCGGTAAAGGATCAATTCCTTTAGCTGGAACAGCCGTCTATATGACTCCATACTCTAGAATTAACCAAAAGAACTGGGAAAATAAAATCAAAAGCAGGAAATGGCTATATCAAATACCATCTGATATTTTAATTAAAGCATCAAATGGAGCTTCTGATTTTGGAAACAAATTTGGGCAACCTCTTATATGTGGATCCGTTTTTACATTTGAAAATCAGGATAATGGAGAAATTGTTTCATACGATAAGGTAATAATGTTAGCAGGCGGAATTGGTTACACAAATAAAGAATATTCAATTAAAGATAAGCCAGCAGAGGGGGACTTGATAATGATAATGGGTGGTGATAATTATAGAATTGGAATGGGTGGTGCTGCAGTTTCTTCAGCTGATACTGGTGAATTTTCAACTGGTATTGAGTTAAATGCTATCCAAAGATCCAATCCAGAAATGCAAAAAAGAATATCAAATGCAATAAGAGGTGCCGTTGAGAATGAAAAAAATTGTATTGTTTCAATACATGATCATGGGGCTGGAGGCCATCTTAATTGTTTAACTGAACTTGTAGAAGAATGTGGAGGGTTTATCGAATTAGATAAACTCCCAATTGGAGATCCAACATTGTCTGATAAAGAAATAATAGGGAATGAATCTCAAGAAAGAATGGGGTTAATTATTAAAAAAGAAAACTCAGAAGAGTTTATAAAAATTTGTGAGAGGGAAAGAGCACCAGTTTACGTTGTAGGAAAAGTCACAAATGATGATAGGTTTACAATATACTCAGAAAAGTCAAGGAAAGCTTGTATAAATTTAGATCTTAAGCATTTTTTTGGAAGCTCTCCAAAAACGGTTTTAAAAGACATAACAATAAAGAAAAAATTCAAGTCTATTAAATACTCTGATGACTTATTACACAAATATCTAAAAGAATTATTTAGTCTTGAGGCTGTTGGCTGTAAAGATTGGTTAACAAATAAAGTTGACAGATGTGTTGGAGGTAAAGTAGTAAAACAACAATGTGTAGGAGAACTACAATTGCCGCTTAATAATTGTGGAGTTATGGCATTAGATTTTATAACATGTCATGGAATAGCCACCTCAATTGGACACTCACCAATTTCAGCATTAATCAATTCTGAAGCTGGAAGCAGAAATAGTTTAGGTGAAGCTCTTACAAATATTATTTGGGCACCTATTGAAAATGGAATTAAGGGAGTTTCACTTTCTGCAAATTGGATGTGGCCATGTAAAAATAAAGGTGAGGATTCAAGATTATATAGAGCAGTGGAATCTTTGTCAAATTTTGCTATTGATTTGGGAATAAATATACCAACAGGTAAAGATTCACTTTCGATGAAACAGAAATATAAAGATTTTGAAGTAAAATCACCCGGAACTGTGATCATTTCAGCAACGGCTCATTGTAATAATATTTTTAATGTTGTCGAGCCCGTTTTTAAATTGAATAAGGGATCAATTTTTTATATTAACTTATCGTCAGATAAATTCAAACTCGGAGGATCAGCCTTTTCACAAGTTTTAGGTAATATTGGTAATGAAGCACCGACAATTAATGATCCGAAATATGTTATTGATGTTTTCAACTCAGTTCAGGAATTAATTCAAAGGAAATTAATAGCCGCTGGACATGACATTGGATCTGGAGGGTTTATTACATCACTTCTTGAAATGTGTTTTTCGACTTTGAATGTTTCAGCCAATATAGATTTATCCAGCTTAAATGAAAAGGATACTATTAAAGTTTTATTTTCTGAAAATAATGGTATCATTTTTCAAGCTGAAAATGAAGAAGTTGAGAAATATTTGCATAAAAAAGGAATTGAATTTTTTAAAATTGGTGATGTTACAAAATCTTCTCATTTAAAAATTAAAAACTTTGAAAAAGAATTTTCTATAGACATTAATGAATTCAGAGATTATTGGTTTAAGACATCAATGTTACTTGATTCCAAACAAACTTCTAATAATTTAGCTCAAGTAAGATTTAAAAATTATAAAAATCAACCTATAAAATTTAGATTTCCTAAAGAATGGAACTACAATGGAAAATATCCAAAAATATTAAATCAACAAAAGCCTAAAGCAGCAATCCTAAGAGAGAAAGGAAGTAATAGTGAAAGAGAATTAGCTAACGCTCTTTTTATTTCAGGGTTTGATGTTAAAGATATTCATATGTCAGATTTAATTAATGGTAAAGAAGACTTAAATGATATTCAATTCCTTGGAGCTGTGGGAGGATTTTCAAATTCAGACGTACTTGGTTCAGCCAAAGGATGGGCAGGGTCTTTTAAGTTTAATGAGAAAGCTAGAAAATCTTTACAAAACTTTTTCAACAGAAAAGATACACTTTCAATTGGAATATGTAATGGATGTCAATTATTTATGGAATTAGGCCTAATTAACCCAGATCATAGTAAACATGGTAAAATGACCTTTAATGACTCAAGAAAACATGAAAGCAATTTTACTACTGTAAAAATTAATAAAAATAAATCTGTTATGCTAAGTTCTTTGGAAAACTTGAAATTAGGAGTATGGATAAGCCATGGAGAAGGGAAATTTTTATTTCCGTACTCTGAAAAAAAATATAATATTGTTGCAAAGTATGGCTATTCTGAATATCCTGCAAATCCAAATGGGTCAAATTTTAATACTGCCATGTTATGTAGTGATGATGGCAGACATCTTGTTACAATGCCTCATATTGAAAGGTCTATTTTTAGTTGGAATTGGGCATATTATCCAGAAAATAGAAATGATAAATTAAGCCCGTGGATTATCGCATTTGAAAATGCAAAAAAATGGATTTTAAAAATTAATTAAAATCGGAATAGTTTTTGACATAATATTATTATGAAATTATACGCATCAATTATTCTATCATTAATTTTATGTTTTAATGTTTATTCTCAGAGAAGTCAAGAATTTCATAAAGTCAAAATTAATTACAATTCTTCATCTGATTTGATAACATTGTCAAACATGGGGGTTTGCATCGATCACGGAATTCATAAAAAAAATCATTTTTTTATTTCTGATTTCTCACAAAAAGATCTTGAAAAAATTAAATCCATGGGCTTTAATTTTGAAATTCTAATTGAAGATGTTACAAAATTTTATCAAGAAAGAAATAAAGTAAAGGGAAATTTGAAATTAAACGATTTTTGTAATTCTGAAAACTCTGAATATGTTACCCCAGAAAATTATGAAGTTAAAGATGGTGATGATTTCGGGGGATTCTATACTTATGAAGAAATGCTAAATGAGTTAGATCAAATGTATGATTTATATCCAAATATAATTTCTGAAAGGTCTGATGTAAAAGATCCTAATAATTCAAGTAATCCCCATATCCATCAAACCTATGAAGGAAGATTTTTACAATGGGTTAAGATATCAGATAACCCAAACACCACTGAATTTGAACCACAAATTTTATATACAGCTCTACACCACGCAAGAGAACCTGCATCAATGCAACAATTGATATATTTTATGTGGTATTTACTTGAAAATTATGAATCAAATGAGGTTGTCAAAAAAATCATTGATGAATCAGAGCTTTTTTTTATTCCTTGTGTTAACCCGGACGGATATATTTATAATCAAGAAATTGAGCCAAATGGAGGTGGAATGTGGCGAAAAAATAGAAGAGATGGGCATGGTGTAGATAACAATAGAAACTATTCTTTTATAGATGAAGAAGGAAATGAAGTGTGGAATACTAGCGGAACATCTAACAATCCAAACAATGATACTTATGCAGGCGATAGTCCATTTTCTGAATCTGAAAATAGAGCTATTAGATATTTTGTTGAGTCAAATAATTTTAAAATAGCTTTAAATAATCATACTTATGGAAATTTATTATTGTATCCGTATGGCTATGATTATAATCAACCAACCGAAGATGACGACATATTTGAGTTTATTTCAAGTGAAATGGTTGAACAAAATAATTATAATAATATAATTAGTTCTGACTTATACCCTGCTGCAGGTGATAGTGACGATTTTATGTATGGAATGCTCAATACTCAAGATAATTCGTTAAGAGAAAAGATTTTTGCAATGACGCCTGAAATTGGAAGCTCATTTTGGCCACAAGCTTCTACTATAGAATCTATATGCAAAGAAATGGTTTATCATAATTTGACCGCAGCAAAAATGATAGGAAACTATGCAAAGATTAATGATATCTCAGGAAATTTTATATCATCAAACAATTTTGAATTTGATTTTAGTTTGCAAAGACTTGGAATAATAGAAAATGAAAACTTTACTGTGTCAATTGTTCCTTTGTCAAATAACATTTTAAGTATTTCATCTGAAATTGATATAAATTTTGAACAAATTGGTGAAATTATTTATGATTCGTTCAACATTCAAATAGACGAATCAACTATCCCTGGAGATCCTGTAATTTTTAAATTAGTTGTTGATAATGGACAGTTTAACGAAGAAACTGTAATTGAAAAAATATATGGTGAGCCATTCTTGGTTTTAGAAGATGATAGTGATTATTTTACAGAATATTGGACTGAAGATTCTGATTGGAATTTAACTTATGAAGAATATTTTTCCCCATATACAAGTATCACCGATTCACCTAATTCAAATTATAGTAATAATTCGCTTGAAGTTATAAATTTAATTAATAGTGTTGATCTAAATGGAATTTCATATGCTGAAATTAATTTTGACGCAAAATGGTCAATTGAATCATCTTATGACTACGTCCAACTCGAAGTTTCTGATGATGGTGGGAATTCATGGGTTCCACAGTGTGGAAAGTTTACAAATATTGGTGTTGAAACACATGATTATGCAGAAAATGAGCCATTATATGATGGGTATCAAACTGATTGGATAAATGAAAGTATAAGTTTAATAGATTATTTAGATAAAGAGATCTTAATACGATTTAAGCTATATACTGACGGAGGATTAAGGAGAGACGGGTTTTATTTTGACAACTTTAAAATAAGAGCACTATCATCAAACTTAAGCATCACAGATATTGATAATTCAATTTCTAAATTATATCCTAATCCGGTTCACAACATCTTAAACATTCAATCAGAAAAGCTTATATCCAAACTTGTGGTTTTTGATATGATGGGGAAAATAATTTTAACACACTCTGATACAAATATTCGATCGGTAAAGCTACCATTTTTAAAACCAGGAATCTATTTAGTTAAATTACACTCAGAAAACTTTACAGAAAACCATAAGATCATAAAAAATTAGTAAGAATCATAAGTTCTAATTTTATATAATTAGTAAAACACCCTGGTAACTTTTTAATTAAGAATATTTGGATCTTATTGAGGCTTTACTTTCAAGAAACTCTCATGTTGCTCTATGGAATATGCAATTTTATTAATAATATCATCAGTTGAATCATTTTCATAATCAATTTTCAGAGGTTTTTTTATTGTCATAGATTGAATGATATTTTTTTTCTTTACTCTAAGACCTTTTTTATCAAATGATCTTCTAAAACCATCTATAACTATGGGTACGACAATTGGCCTATACTGTTTAATAATAAATGCTGTTCCTTTCCTCACAGGCTTAAAAGGGGTTGTAGTACCTTGCGGAAATGTTATGACCCAACCATCATCTAATGCCTTCCCAATATTTGAGATGTCACTAAATTTAACCTTTCTATTTACATCTTGACCATTACTCCTCCAGGTTCTTTCAATACTTACTGATCCAGCATAAGCTAAAATTTTTGGAATCAAACCAGAATTCATCGTTTCTTTAGCAGCGATAAAATATATATTTAATTTTGGATTCCATATATATCCAATATTTTTAATGGTGTCTACTCTTCCCTTAAGACTAGCATTAAAAACATGAAACATAGCAACAACATCTGCAAAATAAGTTTGATGATTTGAAATAAATAACACATTAGAATCTTCCAGACCTCGGATTATTTCAGATCCCATAATTTTTAATTCATTAAATCCACGATATCGACGATGAGTGTAGGCGCCTAAAACTCTGATAAGCCATTTTTTTAAAAAAAGAATGTGTCCAAACTTATTTCTTTTTAGAAATGGCATGATTTAATTTTTACAAAGTTATTTATTATGCTAATATCCATATAATTTTATTTCGAAGCGAGATATTTCTCTGCATCTAAAGCTGCCATACAACCCGTACCTGCTGCTGTTATAGCTTGTCTATAAGTATGGTCAGCTGCATCACCTGAAACAAATACTCCTTTTATATTAGTTTTTGTAGAACCCGATTCGTTAATGATATATCCTGTTTTATCCATATTTAAATAAGGTTTAAAAATATCAGTGTTTGGCTTATGACCAATAGCCACAAAAAAACCAGTAGCTGGAATTTCTTTTATTTTATTTGTAAGATTATTTTTTGTTAAAATAGATGTAACCAACTGACCATCTCCTTTAACTTCAACTGTTGATGTATTGAATAAGATTTCTATATTTTCAGTTTTCATTACTCTTTCTTGCATAATTTTAGACGCCCTAAACTGGTCTTTTCTAACAAGCATTGTAACTTTACTACACAATTTTGATAAGTAATGTGCTTCCTCGCAGGCTGAGTCTCCCCCACCAACGATCACTACTTCTTGATTTTTATAAAAAAATCCGTCACATACCGCACAAGCTGAAACCCCACCCCCAAGTTCCAGATACTTTTTTTCTGAATCAAGTCCAAGGTATTTTGCAGAGGCGCCAGTTGAAATTATGACTGTATTGCATTCTAATTCATGTTCATTATTTACCCATAGTTTTAAAGTATCACTGAAATCAACCCTCGTGACCCAACCATTTCTTACATCAGTTCCAAACCTTTCTGCCTGCTTTTGTAATTCAATCATCATTTCAGGACCAGAAACACCATCTGGATATCCAGGAAAATTTTCTACATCAGTTGTTGTAGTTAGTTGACCACCAGGTTGAATTCCTTGATATAAAACAGGACTCATATTTGCTCTTGCCGCATATATAGCTGCAGTGTATCCTGCAGGACCAGAACCAATAATTAAACAATTTACTTTTTCGCTCATTTTCTAAATTTAGTTTACAAAAATATATAAATATTGTTTATTTGGACCAAATAATTAATCATTAAATAACTTGTTTTTTGTAAATTCATCATAAGAAAAATACTATGAAAAAATTAATAATATTATTTATCGTTTTTTTTTCAATAAAGAATATTTATCCTGTTGAATTACGATATGAACTGGTAGTCAGCAATTTAGAAGTACCGTGGTCATTTGTTTTTTTAAATGACAATTCGATATTAATAACTGAGAGAAAAGGAGATTTAATTCATTTTAAAAATGGCATAAAAACAAAAATAAAAAACCTACCTAAAATTGTCTCAAAAAATCAAGGCGGGCTTTTAGATATTGAATTACATCCAAATTTTAATGAAAATGGATGGATATACATTTCTTACACCTCATCTAATGACAAAAATCCTGGAATGAATACAACAATCATGAGATTTAAAATTGAAAAATTTTCTGCGGTTAATCAACAAATTATTTACAAAGCAACGCCTAATAGTAAAAGAACATTACACTTTGGAAGCAGAATGGTATTTGATCATAAAAACTTTCTATTTTTTAGTATTGGTGATAGAGGAAATAGAGATTTAAACCCACAAAATATAAAAAGAGATGGTGGTAAGATTTACAGACTACATGATGACGGTAAAATTCCGATTGATAATCCGTTTATAATAAGCAAGGATGCAAAAAAAGCAATATTTTCATATGGACACAGAAATCCTCAAGGAATGATTTATGTTAAAAATAATGACGAAATTTGGATTCATGAACATGGCCCAAGAGGTGGTGACGAAATAAATATTATTAAATCAGGAGAAAATTATGGATGGCCTTTAGCCAGTTACGGGATAAATTATATAGGAACAAAATTTACTAATAAAAAATCAATTGATGGTATGGTTGATCCAATACATTATTGGGTTCCGTCAATAGCCCCAAGTGGAATGCTTCTTGTAGAAAATCCTAATTATCCATCACTAGATGGCAGTCTTTTGATTGGTTCATTAAAATTTCAATACCTTCACCAATGCGTAATGAAAAATGATAAAATTATAAAGGAAAATAGACTATTTGAGGGAATAGGCAGAGTTAGATCAATTGAAACAGATAATGAAAAAGTTATTTATCTTGGAATTGAAAATTTAGGAATAGTAAAAATTTTAGAATAAAATGTTTATAATTGGTGTTACTGGAGGCACTGGAAGTGGTAAATCAACATTAATTGAAAAAATTATTAAAAGCTCAGATTCTCAAGAAATTTGTTTTTTATCTTCCGACTCATATTACAAAGATAATTCCATTTTAAATTTTGAAGAAAGAGATAAACTGAATTATGATATTCCAAGTGCTGTCGACTTTGATCTTCTAAATAATCATTTATCGAGTTTAAAAATGGGTAATCAGATTAATGTTCCAAAATATTGCTTTAGCACCCATATGAGACTTAAAAGCACAATTAGTTTGTTACCAAAAAAAATTCTAATTTTAGAAGGAATATTAATCCTTACAAACAAAGAATTACGTGATCAAATTGATTACAAAGTTTACCTAGATTGCCCTAGAAAATTAAGATTTGAAAGAAGAATCAAAAGAGATATGAGTGAGAGGGGAAGAAGTTATGATGATGTCGTCAATTTATTTGATAACAGACTAGACCAAATGCATGATTTATACGTTGATCCAATAAAAAAATACTGCAATTTGATTTTAGATTCAAGTACTGAAGTTAATTTTTCAAAGCTTACTGATATTATAAGCCAAAATCAAATATGAGAAATAAGTTGTTTAAATTTTTTAAAAGCACTTTTGGAATAATTATAATTTTATTTATAATATGGATGATTTTTTTTGATACTAACTCCTTAAGGGTACATATTGATTTAACAAAAGAAATTAATAAGTTAAATAATCAAAAAACCTATTATAAGGATGAGATAACAAAGGATAGAAAAGAGTTAAATATGTTACAAACAGATAGTGGAATTGAAAAATATGCAAGAGAAAATCTTTATATGAAAAAAGATAATGAAGACATATATTTAATAGAATTTGATACGATTTCAAAATAAATGAAATATTGAAAATAGACTGGGAAAAAAAAATAATTAGCGATTTAGGCTTAAAAAAATACAACAACCTTTTTTGCAAAACTGACGAAGAAATTACAATCTCGCCATTCTATTATTATGATATTAATAAGACCTCAATTATTAACCCTGATAAATTACTATTTCCAAATGAATGGAACATAATTTCAGAAATTGATTGTTCTAAACAAAAAAAATTACAGCATAAATTAGATAGTTTATTTAAAAATGAAATAAAGTATATAACATTAAAAAAATTTGAAAAAATTAAACTAAATAATCTAAATCTTAGAGGTTTAAATATTTATTTAAAAATTATAAAAAATGAGGACTTAAAACTGAGTTATAAATTTAAACACAAGGTAACTTTTGAGCCCAAACTGAATAGACCAATTAACTTAAAAATTAATTTTGTTGGAAATGAATTTTATAATCTTAATATCTCGTCAGAATTCTTCAAAAATATTGGTTCAAATATAGTTCAAGAAATTGCTTTTAGTCTTTCTGCGGCAAATGAGTTCGTTAAAAAGCTTGGAAGTGAGGTTTTAGAAAAGATCTCTTTCGAATTGGTTCAGGGCAGCAATTACTTTATGGAAATTGCTAAAATTCAAGCATTAAGAATTCTTTGGAGTTTGATTTCAAAAAAAAACGGAATGCAAATTGACAACTGCATTATAACAGCAAAACCTACAATTAAAAATAAAACTATCAAAGATTATAATAACAATATAGTAAGATCTACATCAGAGTGTATGTCAGCAATTTTAGGCGGGTGTAATTTTATTAAATCTATGCCCTACGATGTCAAATTCAAAGAAAAAAATTCATTTTCTGACAGAATTATGAATAATCAACTTTTAATATTAAAAAATGAAGCTTCAATTGATAATGTAAGTAATGCAATAAGTGGAAGTTATTACATAACATTTTTAATCGAGCAATTAGCTCAAAAATCACTTGATTTATTCAAAAAAATTGAAAATGAAGGTGGATACTCTAATAGCATTAAAAAAGGTGGTTTAATAAATAAGGTTATGGTTAAATGTAATAATGATTATTAATTTATAAACTACACCATGAAAAAAAATAAATTTAATGACATTAAAATTGAAAACTTTAATCCGATACCAAAAAATAAAAAAAACTCTTCAAAATATTTAAAAACCGACGAGGGAATAAAAATTAAAAAGAAATATACATCTTTAGAAATGTCTAATTCATTTCATTTAGATTCAATTGCGGGCTTACCACCATTTGTCCGTGGTCCATATTCTTCTATGTATACAAATAAGCCATGGACAATTAGACAATATGCTGGATTTTCAACAGCAAAAGAAAGTAATAAATTTTATAGAGACAATCTTAAAGCTGGGCAAAAAGGACTCTCTATTGCATTTGATTTACCCACCCACAGAGGTTATGATTCAGATAACCCAAGAGTTATTGGAGATATTGGGAAGGCTGGAGTAGCTATCGATACGGTTGAGGATATGAAAATTTTATTTGATGGAATTCCACTTGATAGAATGAGTGTTTCTATGACTATGAATGGAGCAGTTTTACCAATATTAGCATTTTATATTGTTACAGCTAAGGAACAGGGAATTAAATTAAGTAAACTAACTGGAACCATTCAAAATGACATACTAAAAGAATATATGGTCAGAAATACATTCATTTATCCTCCAACTGAATCAATCCAGATAATTTCTGACATATTCAAATATACGACTAAGCATATGCCGAAATTCAATAGTATTAGTATTTCGGGATATCATATGCAAGAAGCTGGTGCTAGTGCTGATTTAGAGCTTGCATACACATTGGCAAATGGAATCGAATATATAAGAACTGGAATTAATTCTGGTTTAAAAGTTGACGAATTTGCAAATAGATTTTCATTTTTTTGGGGTGTTGGTATGAACCATTTTATGGAAATTGCAAAAATGAGAGCTGCTAGATTTCTTTGGGCTGAATTGATGAAACAATTTAATCCAAAAAGCGATAAGTCATCTTGTCTTCGTGCACATTGCCAGACAAGTGGTTGGAGCCTCACAGAACAACAACCTTTTAACAATATAACCAGAACAACTATTGAAGCTCTTTCTGCTGTTTTTGGAGGAACTCAGAGCCTTCACACAAACTCACTTGACGAAGCAATCGGCTTACCAACCAAATTTTCTTCAAAAATTGCCAGAGACACTCAGATAATAATTCAAAAAGAACTTGGAATTTGTAATACAGTTGATCCTTGGGGTGGAAGTTTTTATATTGAAAAATTAACTCAAGAGCTTATTGAAAAAGCAAAAATTCACATTAAAGAGATTGATGAAGCTGGTGGAATGATAAAAGCAATTGATAAAGGCATTCCTAAAATGAGAATTGAACAAGCTGCAACAAGAAAACAAGCAAAAATTGACAATAAAAAACATATAATAGTTGGTGTCAATAAATTCATTTTGGACAAAGATGAAGAAATTAATTATCTAGAAATAGATAATAAAGAGGTAATGACAAATCAGATAAATAAATTAAAGGAGATAAAAAAAAATAGAGATAATATTAATGTATCCAAAATATTAAATGAAATAAGCAAGGCAGCAAATGAAAAAAATAAAAATTTATTAGCTTTAGCTGTGAAAGCTGCCAAAGCAAGGGCTACTTTGGGTGAAATTAGCTATGCTTTAGAAAAAACATTTGGCAGGTATAAGTCTGAAATAAGAAGTTTTTCAGGGGTATATAAATCAAATATGAAAGATAATCGCTCATATTCCAATGCTGTCAAACTTTCAGAAAAGTTTGCGAAAATTGATGGTCGTAGACCAAGAATCCTAATCGCAAAAGTTGGTCAAGATGGACATGATCGAGGGGCTAAGGTTATTGCCACAAGTTTTGCTGATATTGGTTTTGATGTAGATATTGGCCCTTTATTTCAAACTCCAGATGAAGTTGCTAAACAGGCTGTTGAAAATGATGTTCATATTTTAGGAATTTCTTCATTAGCTGGTAGTCATAAAACTTTAATTCCAGAGATATTAAAAAGTTTAAAGGAATATCAGTGTGAAAATATAATGATCGTCGTTGGTGGAGTAATTCCAAAAAAAGATTATAATTTTTTAAATAATTTGGGAATTTCAGAAATATTTGGACCTGGCTCTAATATTGGTCAGGCAGCCACAAGTATACTGAAATCTCTCATTAAAAACTACAGTTAATTTATCTGTTAACATTTTTATATTTCTTTAACAAATAATTGTTATAATTAATTTTTATTAATTGTAATTTAGATAAGAATTACTTTAATTGTAAATGAGCAGGATAATTGCTATTTCTAATCAAAAAGGAGGTGTTGGAAAAACCACTACATCTGTAAACCTGTCTGCCTCATTAGCAGCTCTGGAAAAAAAAGTATTACTTATTGATTTTGATCCTCAAGCTAATTCCAGCTCAGCAATAGGAATCGAAGTAAATATTGGCAGTAGAACGATTTATGATTTATTAGAAAATAAGTGTTCTGTAAATGAATGTATTTATAAAACAAAACTTGATTTTTTAAATGTTATTCCTTCGCATATTGATTTAGTTGGAATTGAAATTGAATCAATAAATATGATTGAAAGGGAATATTTACTTAAAAATTCGTTGGATGAAATCAAATGTGGTTATGATTATGTAATAATTGATTGTCCCCCATCGCTGGGACTATTAACGATAAATGCCTTATCAGCTGCAGACTCAGTACTAATTCCAATTCAATGTGAATATCTAGCTCTTGAAGGGCTTGGAAAATTATTAAATACTATAAAAAGTATTCAAAAAATACACAATAAAGAATTAATAATTGAAGGATTACTTTTAACAATGTATGATACTAGGCTAAATCTATCAAATCAGGTCAAAAAAGAAGTAAAATTACACTTCAATGAAATGGTTTTCAAGACAGTAATCCATAGAAATGTCAAATTAGGTGAGGCTACAAGTTTTGGGAAAAGTATCATAGCCTATGATCTTAGTAGTAAAGGTGCATTTAATTACTTAAATTTAGCAAAAGAACTTATATCAAAAAATTAATCATGGCAAAGGCAACTAAAAAGCAGGTTTTAGGGAGGGGATTATCGTCTATATTAAAAGATTCCAAAAACAAAAGAAAAGCCATCACAAATACATTAAATAATTTCACTTCTGAAATTGAAATTTCAAAAATTCATTTAAACCCTTTTCAGCCTAGATCAACATTTAATAGAGAAAAGTTAGATGAACTTATTATTTCAATTAAAAATATAGGTCTAATTCAGCCGATTACAATTAAAAAAGTTTCAAAAAATAGTTTTCAACTAATATCAGGGGAAAGAAGATTAAGAGCATTTAAAGAATTAAAAAAAAATAGCATTCCATGTTACATAAGAAATGCCAATAATAATCAATCACTAGAAATGGCATTAGTTGAAAATATACATAGGCAAGACTTAGATTCTATTGAAATAGCTATTTCATACAAAAGGTTAATTGAAGAAATTAAATTAACACAAGAGGAATTAAGTAAAAGGATCGGAAAAAAAAGGTCCACGATAAGCAATTATTTGAGATTACTAAAACTTAATCCAATTGTTCAAAGTGGTATCAAAGATGGCTTCATATCAATGGGGCATGGCAGATCTTTGATAAATATTGAAAATGAAAAGCTTCAATTATCAATTTATAAGAAAATAATTTCGAAAAATTTGTCAGTCCGAAATACTGAAAAACTTATTCAATCTATAAAAAACCACAGTAAAAGAAAAAAAATAAGTATTTCTAGCGAAGAATTCAATTTTTCTGAGTATAAATTAAAAATTGAAAAAAAATTAAATGCTAAAGTTGATTTTTCATTTAATAAAAATGAAAGTGGTAAGATCAAAATTAACTTTAAATCAAAAAAAGATTTTTTAAGGATATTAAAAAATATTAATGGTTAAATTATTAAAATATTTTATTTTATTTATAGTATCATTTTCTAGCTATAGTCAAACCGATAATTTTGAAAATGATTTAGAGGTTTCTTTAAGACCTTCAAAAGCTACATTTTACTCTGCTGTTTTACCTGGATTAGGTCAAGCGTACAATAAAAAATATTGGAAAATTCCAATTGTTTATTGCGCAATTGGCTCTGGAATTTATTTCTATAAGCAGAACAATAAAAATTATAAAAGATATAGGGAAGCTTACAAAAGAAGACTAGCAGGATTTATCGATGACGAATTTTACGGAAATGGTACCTATCCCGCCATTTCAAATGATGGATTGATTAGGGCGCAGAATACCCTAAAAAGAAATAAAGAACTATCAATTTTAGTTACTGTTGGAATGTATATTTTAAATATTATTGATGCAAATGTTGATGCCCATTTACTTCAGTTTAATTTAGATGATAATTTATCATTAAGACCGAATATTGAGGTTGATGAAATTTATAATAAATCAAATTTTGGTCTATCTTTAAATATCAAATTATGAATGAATTATTAATTTTTTTATTAATACTTAATTTTATTCATGGAATCGGCACGTGGAAGCTATATAAGATTTCAGGAAATAAAAGTTGGGAATCTTTTATACCTGTTTATAACATATTTATTTTACTTAAAATTATTAATAGACCTTGGTGGTGGATTTTAATGGTTTTTATTCCGGTGATAAATGTGATTATTATTCCTGTAATGTGGGTTGAAATTTCAAGAAGCTTTAAAAAAAACTCATACATAGATACATTTTTATCTCTGATATCATTAGGGTTCTATAACTATTATTTAAATTATTTTACTAAACCTCAATATGTTGAAAACAGAGATATAAATCCGAGAAGTTCAAATGGAGAGTGGACTAGTTCAATAATATTTGCTGTGATTGCTGCAACATTTGTCCATACCTATTTTATTCAGCCTTACACAATACCAACATCATCCCTTGAAAAATCTCTACTTGTTGGAGATTTCTTATTTGTTAGTAAGTTTCATTATGGAGCAAGGGTACCAATAACTCCGATAGCGGCGCCAATGGTTCACGATTCATTGCCTTTTACAAAATTTCTAGGGGGTAAAGGTCCTGATGGTAAACCAGTCAAGCTCAAATCATATTTTAATAAAAATCAGCTACCATACATAGGTGAAATGGAATATTTAAGATTACCTGGCTTACAAAAAATTAAAAGAAATGAAATTATTTGTTTTAATTGGCCTGTTGATACCATGTGGAATATGCTTAAAAGCACAGATAGAAACTATTACAAACCAATTGATAAAAAAACAAATTATGTTAAAAGAGCAGTCGGTATAGCCGGAGATACATTGGAGGTAAAAAATGGATATGTTTATATTAATGGTAAGAAGAACCAATTACCAGATCGTGCTAAATTACAATTCTCATACGTAGTTCACACAAAGAAGCCCCAACTTTTATTTAATAAAAAGAACATAATCAAAAATTACGATATTACAGATGCATTTTATCCATTGGGTGATATGTCTTACTATTTTATGGGGATCAGTGATAAGTCATTAAATAAATTAAAATTTAATACAAATGTTAGAGAAATAGAAAAAGGAATATTTAAAGATTTTGGAGAGACAGCTATTTTTTGGAAAAAAGATGATAGAGATAATTCAACTTTTCCTAGGAGTCATAATTATGATTGGAAAAATGATATATATAAAAATTCATTTAATTGGAATAATGATTTTTTCGGACCAATTTATATTCCAAAAAAGAATGAATCAATTACTTTGAGCAAAGAAAATTTACCAATTTACAAGAGAATCATTGAAGTTTATGAAAAAAATAATCTTAAAGTTGATGGTAAAAAAATAATTATAAATGGTGTTGAATCAAATCGATATACATTTAAACAAGATTATTATTGGGTGATGGGTGATAATAGAGGTAATTCTCAAGATTCAAGATCATGGGGTTTTGTACCTTTTGATCACGTTATTGGCAAACCAATATTTAAGTGGCTGAGTATAGATTATAATGCTGAAGGTTTTTTCAATAAAATTAGGTGGGAAAGGATGTTTACCACTGTTCACGGACAAGGAAAGCCAGTTTCATATTTTATACATTTTATAATTTTAATTTTCTTGTGGAGAATAATTTCCTATATCCGAAGAAAAAGAAGAAAATGAAAATCATAATTCATCCAACTTATTTTCCGAATATCGAATTTTTTTCACACCTAGTTAAATCAAACGAAATATTTTTTGAGGTTACTGATAATTATCAAAAGCAAACACTAAGAAACAGGTGTTCAATATACGGATCAAATGGAAAACTTAATCTTGTTGTCCCTGTAAAATTTTCGAGCTCCAAAAGAGAAAAATTCAAAGACATAAAGATTTGTTATGACTCGAATTGGCAGAAAATACATTTAAAGTCAATTCAATCTGCCTACAGAAATTCTCCTTATTATAGTTTTTTTGAAGATTATTTTATTGAACTTTTTCAGCAAAAAGAAAAATACCTTATAGACATAAGTCTTAAATCCATTAAAGTAATATATAACATACTGGAAATTGAATCTAATTATAAGATTACAAATTCGTATATATCAAATTATGATATTTTAATAGACAAAAGAGATTTAGCAAAAAAAAATAAAAATAAGGATATGAACTTATTTAAACCATACGATCAAGTATTTCAAGAAAAATATGGGTTTTTACCAAATTTAAGCGTGATTGATTTAATTTTTAATCAGGGTATTAATAGTTTAGAATTATTAAAAAAAATCAATAAGTAAACTCAGAGTATATCGGCTTATGATCAGAAAATTTAATTTGGTATGTTTTAAAATCTCTAACTTTAAATTTCTTATTGACCAAAATAAAATCAATTCTTAAGGGTATCAAATTATAACTATATGTAACGCCAAACCAATTACCTTTTTCTTTAAAGCTATCTTTGGTATTTTTTATCAATTCTGCATATATATATGAATATGCGGTATTATTTAAATCGCCTGATATTATATATTCGTATGGGCTTTCATAAATACTATTATTAAGTAATTCCACTTGTTTCTCTTGAATCATAAATGTTCTTGATAAATCCTTAAGAAAGTTTATATTATGAGTATCTGATGACCTAATTTCCTTATCCAGAGAGAAAGATTCTAGATGAATATTATATATTCTAACAGTATCATTGTTTATCTTAATATCAGAAAAAATAGCATTATTTGAAGAACTGCTAAAATTTAAAGAGCCACTATTAATAATGGGATATTTAGAGAATATTGCTTGACCATATTTTAATGATTCACCTCTTAAATTTTCATACTTATATTCATACTGGGGTAAGTTAAATTCAGAATTTTGGTATTCTTGAAGAGAAATTATATCTGGATCTTCTTTCGTTAGGAAATTACGGATTTTATGCTGAATGCTATCATCTTTAATCCAATTATATATATTAAATAGTCTAACATTATAACTAAGCAAAGAAATACTATTATCAAATGATTGAGAATTACTTGAGAAATTTATAAAATTTATCAATGAATTATTTCCAATTAATAGCACAATAAATGATAATAAAAAGTGCTTCTTACGTTTTATAATCCAGAAAAATAAAAAAAGAATATTTAACAGAATAATTATTGGGGAAAACAAACTTAGAATTGACAGAAAAGGAAAAATAGAAGGTTTTAAATAGGGAATTATCAAAGAAACTAAGAACAAGAAAGCTAATATTGAATTAAGAATAAAAAAAACCTTATCAAAAATGCTTAAATTTCTCATTTATTATGACCTTGTCTAAATAAGAATTCCTTCTCTTCTTCATCCAAACTATCATACCCACTTTTACTAATCTTATCTAAAATTTTATCAATTCTTCTCTGCTTATTAGTATATTTTTTTGGTTTTTTACGAATTCTAGTCTTATTATTAATTTTTGGGAACCCATATATTGAAAAATAAAAAAATAAGCCTACCAAATACCCTCCTATATGCGCATAAACTCCAAAATCGTTTGGATCAATGAGCCTAAAGAAATCAACAAATAAAATAAAGGACATTATATATTTAAATTCAATTGTGAAAGAAAATATTCTAAGCCCCATGTTTGGTGACAGAAAGAATAAAAACATTAGTAATGCGGAAATTCCCGCAGAAGCCCCCATTATTAAGCCTCCATTAATAGGATTCAAAAAAAGAAATATTATTCCACCAAAAATAACTCCACATATAAATAATTGAATAATTATTTTTTCGCCTAATAGATTTTTTATTGATTTAGATGTATAATTTAATAAAGCAATCATAATCAAAAGCTCAAATAAACTTGAAATTCCTTGCATAATAGGCTCACCCAATTGATTTTCTTTAAATCCATGAATAAAAGAATATGTGAAAATTGACCACGGTTTTGAAAGAAAATTATTATCTAGAGAAAATAATTCAATGAAATATTTATGAAAATCAAATAGGTATAAAAAAATTGATGAAATAAAAACAATGATATTCGTTGCTATAACTTTTTCGATAAAATCTAGCCTATTAAAATCTAAGTTAATTTTTTCAATAAAATTCATTAAAACCACCTATTACTATTAAACTGATTTTTTTTCCAATATATCATTAATAAAAATCCCGTGAGAGCGCCTCCTAAATGCGCTATATACGCTGTATTACTTGGACTAAAGATAGCTTGACCTGTAAAAGCCGAAAATAAATCTAATAAAATTATTCCAGGTATAAAATATTTTGCTTTAATCGGAATTGGAAGAAAAATTAGCATTAGTTTACTTTCGGGAAAGTAGATTCCAAAAGCAACCAATACACCCATTATTGCGCCAGAAGCTCCAACCATCGGAGTTCTGAATATATCATATATGTTCTGCACACTTTCTAATCCATAAAGGCTGGCCCACTGATCGAGTTTAAATAAATTAGGTTCAGACAATGATTGTATGATTTCAGCTTTTGAAATCCCTGAAGAAATAAGAACTTCAAGATCAGAATAGAACGAATAATAACTAAAAAGTAGTTGAATTATACCAGCACCTAATCCACATGTAATATAAAAAAATAGAAAATTTCGTGATCCTAATATTGACTCAACTGCGGTTCCAAACATCCAAAGAGCAAACATATTAAATAAGATATGAGTAAATAACTGCTTACTATGCATGAACATATGAGTTATAATTTGCCATGGCTGAAAATCTGGATTTTCAGGAAAATATAAACTAAATATTGAATAGATGAAATCCGCGTTGGCAGATAAGGTAGACCCAAAATAAAAAATGATATTAATTATGAGTAACTGCTTAACTGTTGGTGAAATTCTATTCATTTATTTAAACATATTTTCAATTTCTGAATAATCAATCTTCACAAAGGTTCTTTTTTTAAAAGGACAGATCATAGTTTCTTTGCATGCAAATAATGAATTAATTAAGTATTGCTGTTCTTTTAGATCCAGTAATTTTCCAGTTTTTATTGATACAGTCTTAGCCATAATTTTGGAAATGAAATCCGATTCACTAAAACTGTTGTCAATAATTTCATTTTGAATATTAAAAATCAAATTATCAAAGGAGCTTTTTAGTTTTTCAGAATCAATGAAAGAGGGCATTGAATTAATAATAATTTTATCTTTACCAAAATCAAACTCTAAGCCAAATTGCATAAATAAGTCTTTATTTTTTTTTAAAATTTCTATTTCTTGTTTAACAAATTGAATTTCAATTGGATTGATCAATTTTTGAGAGCTAAAACTATTTGATGTAATCGATTTTAAATACTTTTCATATAAGATTCTTTGATGTGCTCTTTGTTGGTTGACAATAATTAATCCAGATTTGGTTTTATTAACTATATATTTTTTATTTAGTTGTATTGAGTAATTTAGAGGGATTTGAGAATTAATGTCATCAAAATCAAATTCTTTTAAATCATTAGTTTCTGAAAAAAATTCCAAAGAATTCATTTTTTTTTCGAACGAGTCAATTTTAACATATTTCTTAGATAATGAACTGTTATCAAACGGGTTGTAATAAGTGTTTATATCTATTCCAAGTGATAAGCTTTTGTTATCCTTATAATCATAAGGAACATCTAATGATTTATTTCGGTTGAAATCAAGAACTGGAGAAATATTATATTGACCTATACTATGTTTTACAGAAGATCTTAAAATGGCATATATAGTGTGTTCGTCATCAAATTTTATTTCGGTCTTGGTTGGATGTACATTTATATCAATTGAAGCAGGATCCACTTCTAAATTTAAAAAATAAGAAGGGTTATGTTTAGAATCAATTAATCCTTCAAAAGCAGAATTAATAGCATGGTTTAAATATGGGCTTTTAATAAATCTTTTATTCACAAAAAAGAATTGCTCTCCCCTTGTTTTTTTTGAATATTTTGGTTTAAATATAAATCCGTCAATTTTTAATATTTCAGTTTTTTCAGAAACTGGCACCAACCTCTCTGAACTTTTTGAGCCAAATATATTGATAATTCTTTTTTTAAAATTTGAAATTGGAAGGTTGTAAATTTCTGAATTATTACTAATATATATGAATTTAATTTCTGGATGGGCAAGCGATATTCTTATAAATTCGTTTGTAATATGTCTGGATTCAACATTATCAGATTTTAAAAAATTTCTTCTAGCAGGAATATTATAAAATAGATTTTTAACTGAAATCTTTGTCCCAATTTCACTGACAGTAGATATATTTTTTTTTAAATCACCCCCATGGCAATCAACTTCAGTGGCTAATTCGATACCAGCTTGTTTAGTAATTAAATTAACATGAGAAACAGCAGAGATACTAGCTAATGCTTCCCCACGAAAACCTTTGGATTTTATATTAAATAAATCACTCGCTTTTGAAATCTTTGATGTTGAATGTCTATTAAAACAAATAGATGCATCTTTCTTTGACATTCCATTACCATTATCAATGACCTGAATCAGAGTTTTTCCTGCATCTTTTATGTGAATTTTAATTTCTGTAGAATTGGCATCAATTGAATTTTCAAGGAGCTCTTTAATAACAGATGATGGTCTCTGAACAACCTCTCCAGCAGCGATTTGATTGGCTACATTTTCAGGAAGAATATTTATTATATCTCTCATTAATAAAATTTAAATCAAAAAAAATAGTAAACACCCTATTAATAACAATATAAAATTCAAAATAAGTCTGTTTCTAACAGATTTTTCATTACCTGCCTTGGAGTCTTCATTTGCATTCCTAAATTTTTCTCTGAAACTATTATTTTCTGATGTTGAAAGTCTATATTCATCAAATTTAAACTTGATTTTTTTCAAATTAGCATTTTTTTTATCTAGAATTGAGTCCTTAGAAAATATTCTAGAATAGCTGTAACGCTTATTTTTTCTTAAATTGAATAGTCCCATAATTATTATTACGAATTTTACTAAATATAGTAAATAAAAAAATTATTTTAAGGTTACCATTTTAATAGCTGCAATAGCAGATTCATGACCTTTATTTCCATATTTACCTCCAGACCTTGCTAATGATTGATCTTTACTATGATCAGTTAAAACACAAAAAATTATTGGAACAGATCCTGTTGCATTTAATTGGGCTATCCCGTTTGAAACTGAGCTACATATGTAATCATAGTGGTCCGTTTCTCCCTTAATAACACAGCCAACAGCTATGATAACATCAAAATCTTTTTTAGATAATTCTTTGCATGCATAAATGAGCTCAAAACTTCCAGGAACAAAAGTTATAGAAATATTATTTTCTTTAACTCCTAATTCAATCAGTTTATCTTTTGCACCATCCGATAATTTTTTTGTTATATCATAATTCCATTCTGAAACAACAATGCCTATTTTATAATTATCCAAATTTGGATAATTTTCAGAATTTATTTCAAAGAAATTATTATTTATTGAGTTCATTTACCTGTATGATGCAATAGCTCTTGAGATAAAAGCGTCAATGTTTTTTGCTTCTGAACTCTTAGAATATAGTAATTTAATTTTGGTAAAATGTTCCTCAGCCTTTTCAAATTTATCTAATTTCATAGCTAACAAACCAGCCTTGTAGAGAAAGATTGGAGATGTGAAGTTATTATCAAGATTAGAAGCTTTAACAAAGTAATCATATGCTTTATCAAATTGATTTAGCTCAGAATATGAATCTCCCATGGAGCCAAAAGCTAGAGAACTTAAAAGAAAATCATCGGAACTAAAATCATTAAGATAATTTATTGAGTTTTCAAAATCACCTAGTTTAAAATATATCATACCAGAATAATAATTGGCTAAATTTGCTGCTTTAGATCCACTATATTCTTCGATTATGTCTAGCATACCCATATTACTACTATCACCGCTCAATGCTATATTATATAGAGAATCACTATTTATTAATACTGCTTCATCATATTTTTTCTGAGAATAAAACATTTTATTATAAGCATCAATCTCTTTGGGCTCAAGAACAAATGTTGTATATGAAAATATACCTAAAATAATTAAAATAACTAAGGCAAATAAGCCAAATATTTTATTTTGGTTTTTTTGTATCCAAATCTGAGTTCTCGATGATCCTTGATCTAGGCTTTTAAAAACACTTGCTGTTGTTGATTTTTTTTCGAATGCACCAACTTTGTCAGATGATGAATTTTTTTTAAAGCCTCTCTTCTTATAAGTAGCCATATTATAAATTTATGGTGGCAAAAATAAAATTTTTATTATTAATAATTGGATAATTTATTTGTTATTTTTGAGAAGTACAGATACTTTCTATTCTAAAATTATTATTTGTCTCTTATGTTTTTAAAAGAGTTATCGTTGACAAACTATAAAAATTTTGAAAAAATTAAATTTAATTTCAATACCAAAATTGTATGTTTTGTAGGGCTAAATGGTGTTGGTAAAACAAATATTTTAGATTCTATTTATCATCTTTCATATACAAAAAGTTACTTTAACCCAATTCCCTCTCAAAATATTAAGCATGGTGAATCCTTTTTTTTCATAGCCGGAAAATATACAATTTTAGATAAGGATGAAAAGGTTTTAATTTCTCTTAAAAAAGGTGGTAAAAAAACCATCAAAAGAAATAATAAGCCATACAAAAAATTTAGCGACCATATAGGATTTATTCCGTTAGTCATTATTTCTCCTGATGATAGAAACTTAATTGTTGAAGGAAGTGAAATTAGAAGGAAATTTATTGATGGTATAATATCACAATCTGATAGAGAATATTTGAATGATATAATTGATTATAATAAAACTTTAAAACAACGAAATGCATTACTTAAAATGTTTTATGGAAATCCGAAAAGTATTAAAAAAACCATTGATATTTATGATGAAAATTTATCATTCCACGGAAAAAAAATATTTCAAAAAAGAATTGATTTTTTATCAGATTTTATTCCAATATTTAAAAATAGATATAAACAATTGAGTAACGAAAAAGAATATGTTGAAATAAGATATAAAAGTGATATATTAGATGATCAAGATTTATACAATCTATTAAAAAAAAATTTAGAAAAAGATCTCAGATTTCAATATACAACAAAAGGTGTTCACAGAGATGATATTATTTTTCATATAAATGACTTTTCTATAAAAAAATTTGGCAGCCAAGGTCAACAAAAAACTTTTCTGATTGCTTTAAAACTCGCACAATTTGATTATTTATCTAAACTTAAATCAAATCCAATACTTTTACTTGACGATATTTTTGATAAATTAGATGATAATAGAGTTAGGCAAATAGTAGATCTTGTAAATGAAGAAAAATTCAAACAGATTTTTATTTCTGACACAAATAAAATTCGATCTGAAATGATAATCAGTAAAGTAAATAAGTCATATGAAATTTTTGAAATTTGAGAAATTATAATTTAATTATCTTATTATTTTTATCATTAGTATTTAGTTCATGTAATGAAACTGGCACTAATCTAAATTATCTTTCTGGTTATTGGAAAATTAACTCGGTATCTATGGACGGCAAGGAGTTGAAAAATTTTCCGTTTAGTAATACAATCGATTATTTTATTTTAAATGAAAATAGCGGATTCAGAAAAAAAGTAAAACCTAGGATTGATGGCAACTTTGATATCACATTACATCAAATTCAGTTTGAGATTGACAAAAATGAAGATAAAATATATTTAGTATATGGAAAAGGAAAAAATTTTATTGAATCGATTATGAAAGTTGACTCTACAAATCTGCACATTAAAAGTAGTGATGGGCTCTTGTATGAATATAAAAGATTTTATCCAAAAAATTATATCAATGAATAGCCATGAAATAAAAGATCTTGTTAATGTTTTTTTAAAAGAAAATAAGCTTGAAAAGGGATTATTGGATGTGGAGGTAAGAAAAATTTGGTTTGAAATGATGGATAATGGGGTCGCAAATTACACAACTGATGTAAGTTTAAGAAATAAAACATTATACATAAAACTTAATTCAGCAGCATTAAAGCAAGAACTTAGTTATGGAAAGGAAAAGCTTAAAAATTTAATAAATCAAAAATTCAAGAAAGAAATAGTACAAAAAATTATTCTAGGCTAAAATATTTCACTGTTTGAAAAATGAAATTCGCATTCAACCTTTGCATTTTCATCACTGTCACTTCCATGAATTGCATTTTCACTTATTGATTTTGCATAAATCTTTCTTATCGTGCCATCTTTAGCCTCAGCTGGATTGGTTGATCCAATTAGGTCTCTGAAATCATTAACTGCATTTTCTTTTTCCAAAATGGCAGCTACAATAGGGCCACTAGTCATATATTCAATTAAATCTTTAAAAAAAGGTCTTTCACTGTGAATAGCATAGAAATCACCAGCTTTCTTAGTTGACATTTTAGTAAATTTCATAGCCTTAATTTTAAACCCAGCTTTAAGTATCATGTCTAGTATTACTCCGATATTTCCATTTCTGATAGAGTCAGGCTTTAGCATTGTAAATGTGATATTACTCATAGATATAATTTTATATATGCAAAATAACACTTTTTATTAATTTATATAGTTTTGGGATTAATGATTATCTTCGCAAAATATGGACAGCATTCAAATAAATAAAGTAAAAAACCTTTTTTCTGATAAAAAGGAAATAATAATAATTCCCCACAAAAATCCAGATGGTGATGCAATTGGCTCATGTATGGGGTTAAAGTATTATTTGGATAAACTAGGCCACTCCGTTGAGATTATAAGCCCTAATCAATTTCCAAATTTTTTGAAATGGATGGATCAAAACAGTGTTATAAGAATATTTTCTGAAGATAAAAGCTGTAAAGAAAAAATAATTAATGCTGATATAATTTTTACTCTAGATTTTAACAATTTAGTTCGAATTTCAAATATGAAACTATACGTGGAAAAATCAAATGCTAAAATCATAATGATTGATCATCATGAAACCCCATCTGATTATGCTGATATCATGTACTCATCACCAGAAATGAGTTCTACTTGTGAAATGGTTTACCATTTTATAGAAAAGTTAGGAGATAAAGACAAAATAGATAAGGATATATCAAGATGTTTATACGCTGGAATTATGACTGACACAGGTTCATTTAAATTCCCATCGACAACATATACGACTCACATAGTTGTTTCAAAATTATTAATGACAGGAATTTCACATTCAGAAATTCACAATAAAATTTATAACGAAAATAAATTTGAAAGACTTCAGCTTTTAAGCTTTGCTCTGGGAAAAATTCAAATTATTCAAAATTTAAATACTTGTTTTATATCATTAACTCAAAAAGATCTTGATAAATACAATTATGAAAAAGGAGATACTGAAGGCATTGTTAATTATGGCCTATCAATAAAAAGTATTAAATTTGCTGTTATTTTTATGGAAAATTTAAATGAAAATATTATTAGAATATCATTAAGATCAAGAGGTAATTTTGACGTTAACAAATTTTCAAAAGACATTTTTGGTGGTGGTGGTCATAAAAATGCAGCTGGAGCAATTAGCAAAAAGTCACTTAAACAAACAATTGATTACTTTTTAGAATCATTAAATAACTATAAAGAACTATTAAAATAAAATCTTATGAAAGCAAAATTTATAATTTTTCTATTAGCGTTTACAATGGTATTTGCTTGTAATAGTAACAATAACATTTACCAAGATTTAAATGATGGACTTTATGCTGAAATTAATACCAATAAAGGCTCAATGCTCATCAAATTAACATTTGAAAAAACACCTGTTACAGTTGCAAATTTTGTAGCGCTTGCAGAAGGTAATCACCCAAAAGTTGATAGTATTTTCAAAGGTAAAAAATTCTATAATGGTATAATATTTCATAGAGTAATAGATAAGTTTATGATACAAAGCGGAGATCCCGAAGGAAATGGTAGAGGTGGCCCTGGATACAGATTTTTAGATGAAATTGATGTTACGTTAAAACATGATATACCTGGTGTACTTTCGATGGCAAACTCTGGTCCTGGCACTAATGGAAGTCAGTTTTTTATAACAGAAGTTCCAACTCCTCACTTAGACGGTAAGCACACTGTTTTTGGAAACATGGTTAAAGGAATGGGTGTATTGGACACAATTTCAAATGTTAAAACTGCTATGGGAGATAGACCTATTACTGATGTTGTAATTCAGGAAATTAATATAATTAGAATCGGATCAAAGGCTGAAGAATTTGATGCGGTAACTACATGGAATGAAATGGAGCCTAAGCTTTTTATAACTCAAGAGGAAAAGAAAAAAGCAACATTAGCAAAAATGGAATCACTTGCAAGAATTGAAAAAGAAAAAAATAATAATTTCAGAGCAAAAGCTAAAAAGTTAAATTCTGGAATTGAAATTTTCCAAATAATCAAAGGAAACGGCGCTAAACCTATTGAAGGTGATGAAATATTTTTTTATTATGAAGGTTATTTAGCAATGAATGGAGTTTTATTTGGGACTAATAGAAAGGAAATAATGATTACTTATGATACATACTCTGCTGTAGACGAAAGTAAAGGTTGGTATGAACCCTCAAAAATAACTTATTCAGATGAAATGAAACTGATAGAAGGTTTTAAAGAAGCATTAATGACAATGAATCTTGGTGATAAATTATATGTTTACATTCCCTCCGAAATGGGTTACGGAGAAAGGGCAATGGGAAATAGAATTCCTGCTAATTCTAATTTAGAGTTTATTATAGAGCTAGTTGATATTTCTAACTAGTAAATCTTTTCAGGGATATTACTGAGAATTTCGTTAAAAAATCTCCAAAATTTTTGAGTTGAAGATATTGACGCCTTTTCATCAGGAGAATGAGCACCTAGTATCGTTGGCCCAAAGCTTACCATATCCATTTTTGGATAATGAGATCCAATTATTCCACACTCCAAACCTGCATGAATTACATTAACCTTAGGTTCTGATGAAAATAACTTAATATATGACTCCTTAACTCTTTTTAAGGTAAGTGAATTAAGATTTGGTTCCCATCCTGGGTAACCACCAGAAAATTTACAATCACACCCAATATTTTGAAAAATATCCGAAATAACTTTTGATAGCTTTTCTTTTGAGTTCTCAGATGATGATCTTGTTAAACAATGAATCTTTAGTTTACCATCAGAAAATATAATATTGGCTAAATTATTTGATGTTTCCACCAAACCAAATATGCTATTACTCATTTCAAAAACACCGTTTGGACATTCATTTATTGCATTTATCATTTCTTTTGATTCTTCAGCACTCAGGGATTCGAATTTATCTTTTAATAATTTATATTCTAGTTTCAAATTAGGATCAGTATTATTAAAATTATTCATAAATTTTTGATAAGTTTCTCTTATTATATTTTTAAATAAATTTAAATTCTCTTTAGCAAACGAAAATATTACACAACTTTCTCTTGGAATGGCATTTCTCAATCCTCCTCCATCTATAGAACAAATTTTTACTTCAAAATTTGAGTTAAGTTTATGAACAAGATTAAATAATATTTTATTTGAATTACCTAGGCCCTTATGAATTTCTGCACCAGAGTGACCACCAGTCAATCCACTTAATATAAGTTTGACATATATTTCATTTTGATCAGAATATTTTAAAATATAATCTTTAACAATAGTAATATCAATTCCACCAGCACAACCTATACATATTTCATCATCTTCCTCGGTGTCTAGATTTAATAATATTTTTCCTGACAAAATTGAATCAGAAAGATTTAATGCTCCGGTCATTCCAGTTTCCTCGTCAATGGTGAATAAAGCTTCAATCTTTGGATGAGAAATTTCTGTACTTTCTAATACAGCCATAATAGCGGCAACTCCTAGGCCATTATCAGCACCTAAAGTTGTACCATCTGCCTTTACCCAATCGCCATCAGCATACATTCTGATTCCTGAATTTAAAAAATCAAATTCAACATCTTTATTTTTTTCGTGGACCATATCAACGTGAGATTGAAGAACAACAGTTTCACGATTAATCATATCTTGAGTTGATTCTTTAAATATAACTAAATTGCCAACTTTATCTTGTTTATATTTCAAGTTATTTTTCTTTGCAAATGATATTAAAAATTCAATAACTCGGTCCTCTTTTTTTGATGGTCTTGGTACTTCATTAAGTAGAACGAAGTTTTTCCAAACTTCTATTGGCTGAATATTTGATATATCTTGATTCATATTTTTAATGTATTCTTGTAAAATTAATGAATAATAATTTTATATTTTAACTCCAATCTTTTTTATATGGTAAAATATAAGTTTTTTATTTCTATTTTTCTGTTTAGTATAATAGCCTCCTTTAACTGTATAAATCCTGAAAATTATATGATTGAAAATTATTATTCCAATAATTTATATCAAATTATTTCTGACAAACTTCGATTTTTTTTAGGTTGGATTAATTTACCTATTGGAGATATTATTTATTTATTCTCTTTAGCAGCATTACTTTACTTTATAATTGTCAATATAAAAAAACCCAAAATATTGGCTTTAAATTTGAGTATTTTATTGTTTTCATTTGTAATTCTTTTTTATACTCTTTGGGGATTTAATTATAAAAGAATATCAATTAAGAATCATTTAAATATTGATGTCAAATTTGAAAAAAAAGAACTGATTGCATTCACTGAAAATTTGATAAAAGATATTAATAAGTTGCATATTGATTTGTTTTATTCAGAATCGGTTGAACCAAAAAATAAATATAGTTTTGAAGAAATTGTTCAACTATCTAAAAATAATCCAAAATCATTGAAGTTTATTTTTGAAAAAGAATTTATAATACCTGATTACAAGTCAATATCTGTCAAAAAATCGTTATTTAGTTTGCCCCTAACTTACATGGGGTTTAGTGGATACATAAATCCCTTCACAAATGAGGCAAATATAAACTACAAAATTCCTTCATCCAGTTTGATCTTTGTAATAAATCATGAAATTGCACATCAACTTGGGATAGCTAGTGAGAAAGATGCAAATTTTATTGCATATCTAATGCTGGTTAATAACGAAAATGATTACTTTAAGTTTTGTGGATATTCGTATGCACTTAAACTTTGCTTAAACGAAATTTTAAAAATTGATTCTGATAAATATGAGTATCTAATAAGAAAGGTTAATAAAGGAATAATTAAAGATTTTAAAGAGACAGCTATTTTTTGGAAAAAATACGAAGGTAAAATTGAAGATGTTTCTAAAAATTTATATGACAAATATCTAAAACAAAATGATATTGATTCAGGAATAAAAAATTATAATGAAAGTATTTCATTAATTTTAGGTTATAATAAAAAATTAAATGATAAAAAAAATAACAAGTTTAGAAAATAAACATATTAAACATGTTATTAAGCTCATCAAAAAATCAAAATTAAGGAAGAAAACAAAAACATTTGTTGTTGAAGGTTATAGAGAGCTTAAAATGGCACATAAAAATGGATATGAAATAATTAAAATTTTCTGTGATTCAAATATTGTAAATTTAAATGATGTCTCATATAATTTTAAATCTAACATTATTGAAGTAAATAGTGCCATATATTCCAAAATTAGCTTAAGGAAAAGTACTGAAGGATTGGTAGCTTTAGTTAGAGAGAAAAATAAAAGAATTTATATAAATAGAACTAAGATTAATTTAGCTGTTGTTATTGACGGAGTTGAAAAGCCAGGAAATTTAGGTGCCATTTTAAGAAGCTGTGATGCTTCCGATGTCGATTTAATTATTTTGACAAATCAAAAATGTGATTTATTTAATCCTAATGTAATAAGATCTAGCATTGGATCTGTTTTCTCACAAAATATTTTTCAATTAGAATGTAGTGAGGCATTTGATATATTAAAAAAATATAATTTTTCAATTTATTCAACATCCTTAAATGATTCAGTTTGCTATCATTCAATCAAATATAAAAATTCTTGTGCAATCATTTTTGGTTCTGAGAACTTAGGTATTTCAGAATTCTGGAAAAATAAGTCTGATAAGCTGATAAAAATACCAATGCTTGGTCGAATTGATTCACTGAATGTATCAGTTTCAGCAGGTATTATTCTGTCTGAAGTTAATAGACAAAATAAGTTTAGCCGTTAAGCCTTTAAATATTGTACAAAGAAATTGTCTATTTATCAGGTTTGTGCTAATTTTAAAAAATGCCAACGCAAGAAATTGAATTAGAAAAGAAAGCTTTAGCAAGAGAATACAAAGAGCTTTTAAGAATTAGTTATCAATCTTTAAATAAAGACGATAAAAAGTTGATCAGAAAAGCTTTTGATTATGCTGTTGATGCACACCAAAACCAAAGAAGAAAATCTGGTGAGGCATATATTTTCCACCCAATAGCAGTTGCAAAAATAGTTGCATCTGAAATTGGTTTAGATGCAATATCAATTGCATCTGCATTAATCCATGATGTAGTTGAAGACAATGACGAGCATTCATTAGAAAGAATTGAACTTGAATTTGGAGTCAATATTTCAAAAATTGTTAATGGATTAACAAAAATTGGAAAACTAAATTCCAAAGGATATACTAATGTTTCAATTCAAGCTGAAAATTACAGAAAAATGTTATTGACGCTAAATGATGATGTTAGAGTTATAATTATTAAAATTGCTGATAGACTTCATAATATGCAAACTCTTTCAAGCATGTCCTATGAAAAACAAATTCAAAAAGCATCTGAAACTCTTTACATTTATGCTCCTCTTGCCCACAGAATTGGACTATACAACATTAAAACCGAATTAGAAGACCTTGGACTAAAATATACTGACCCTGATACTTATAATGAGATTTCGGAAAAACTTATTGAAAGTAAAAAAGATCAGGACGAATACATAAAAAAATTTAACTCGATTATTAGCTCAACATTAACAAAAGAAAAACTTAAATACAGTATAAA
>CESZ01097788.1_pt1 | contig 52127 bp, 44 predicted proteins | sample 531081 | NCBI WGS metagenome assembly CESZ01 (sample SAMEA2621260, study PRJEB7988) | marine metagenome | biome: marine biome (ENVO:00000447); feature: surface water layer (ENVO:00002042); material: "saline water (ENVO:00002010), including plankton (ENVO:xxxxxxxx)" | depth 5 m | reverse complement strand
CCAGCGGTGGCGGACACCTTCCGCCCCGATGAAGAGCTGATCCGCCAACACCGACGCCGACACCAACGCCGACACCGACACCGACGCCGACACCAACACCAGGTACGACAGGTACGACAGGTACGACAGGTACGACAGGTACGACAGGCACTAGTGGCGCGACTACTACAGGTACAACTAGTACGTTAAGTACATCGTCTACTAATGCAACGGCTACAACTACAACAACCTCGACTTCTTCAACATCCACAACGGGTACCTCTACCACAAGCTCTACTTCTACATCGGGAACCTGATCACCGAATTCAGTGTTGCACTAGAATTTGTGTGAAGATATTAAAACTTGTGCAGTAAAACGTGAATCAGCCTAAATTTATCTTGCTTGTTTTGTTTAATTTAATTCTGAGCCCCAGAAGCATTTACTCGTCAGATTTTGGGACAGTCGGATTGATCGATATACCTACCGCACGCATGTCATCTGATGGAACACTGACGGCTACAGCCGCCATTCAGCCGAGGACAAATTCCTATGCAGTAACCTATCAGGCCTCACCATGGTTAGAGGGAACCTTTAGGTATACTGGATATAATGATTGGTTTTATTGGGATAGAAATTACGAGGCTAAGTTGAAACTTTGGTCCGAGCAAGATTACCTACCACAAGTAGCAATTGGTATTCGCGATCTCGTTGGCACTGGATTTGTAGGCTCAGAGTATCTCGTTGCCTCAAAAAAAATTAATAACTTTGACGTAACTCTCGGAATGGGTTGGGGTCGGTTGTCGGGTAATGGTGTTTCTAAAAACCCATTAACGTTATTATCGGAATCCTTTGAAGATAGAGAAAGTGATTTTGGTCTGGGTGGAAAACTATCAAGTGGAACATTCTTTAGTGGGGAAAAGATAGGTTTTTTCGGTGGAATAGTTTATGAATTTGATTCTTTACCTATAGCATTAATGCTTGAATATAATCCTGATCAATATGAGCTTGACATCGAGAATGGAGGCTCAGAGCCCGAGAGTCCTATTTCTTTTGCCTTTAAGTGGGATGCACGGCCGGGATTGTCTATGACATTATCCCGTCAACATGATCAAGAGTGGGGTATAGAGGTGTCTGCTGCTCTTGATACCAAGGCATTGCCAGATAAACCTCCACGCCATATATATCGATCAAGCTTGGACTTTGATCCCTCAGATCTCCCAACTGGGATAAATCACAAAATTTGGTATGACATGTTGTTATATGATGTGGAGCGCTCAGGGCTGCTTTTATTAGAGGCTACCGTTGATGAATCGACAAATGTAGCGACTATAGTCATGGGGAATACGACCTATTCCATCTGGATGGATGCCGTCGAACAAATGGCAAATTTAGCAGATCTTCATCTTCCCTCAACGGTAAGTGTATTTGATATCGTTGTTGAAGAGGAAGGCCACCGCCTTAATTCAATTCGAATGAGACGTCCTTCACTGACCTATAGTAAAAATATGTACTTGGTAGAGCGAGAAATCAGAATAAAACCTCCCAGTAATCCATCATTTGTTCAGCATAGAACGGACTTTGTCCATAAAAAGATGGTGATTGACGTTAACTTAAGTAATCGAGTTCAACTCTTTGATCCTGATGATCCTGCTCGATATCAGCTTTATGCAAAAATTGGTTTGAGTATGATGTTGCCTCAAAACTGGGTTTTAAGTGGGGCGATTGATAAAGATATTACTAATAACTTTGATGAGAGTACTCGGAAGTCGGATTCAGTAATCACGCGCGTTAGATCTGATGTAGTGAGGTACTTGAATGAGGGAGAATCAGGATTAGATTCACTTTTCATTCAAAAGCGTGGAAATTTAAAAACTGACGTTTTTTACAGGGCATTTGGAGGAATTCTTGAATCAATGTATAGCGGTTTTGGAGGTGAGATTTTATATCAACCATTCCAGTCGAGAGTTGCTTTGGGGTTGAGTGTGAACTGGGTTAAGCAAAGAGATTACGATAAGACCTTCAAACACTTGGAGTATCAAACTGCAACAGCTTTTGCGAGCTTATATTGGGCTTCACCATTCTACAACTATGATTTTGCTGTGCATGCAGGCAAGTACCTCGCAAAGGATCTCGGAGCAACTCTGGAAATCAAGCGAACATTTGATAATGGTTGGATGGTAGGGCTTTGGGCAACCAAAACAAGTGTCTCAGCAGAAGACTTTGGAGAGGGAAGTTTTGATAAAGGATTATTCTTTAAAATCCCATTTAATGGATTTTTAGGCACTAGTTCTAGATCAAGTTATATAACGAGAATTAGACCTATCCAAAGAGACGGGGGACAGTATTTAGAAGAGTTCACAGGAAAGATTTGGTGGGATATAAGGAGTGCGCGGTATGATGTTTTTAGTAAATCAATAGATAGACTTTTTAGATGAAGATTTGTAGGAAGCTTAATTTAATTTTTGTTTTTGTTTCAATCTTTCTTTCTGGTTGCATACTTCAATCGAGACAATTAACCTATTTAACAGAGCTTATTAATGATCCGCCTATGGATCTCTCCGAGAACAGTTGGTCTGTTAGCTATTCTGATTATGAGTCTGTCGTTTATGCAGTGTCCACATCAGCGGGTATATTATTTTCAAACAAAGCCGGTGATCAGGTATTGTTTGATGGTTGGGTAGTAAGAGAGGCAAAAGGAATGGGTCGATATCAGTTAAATATGGAAATAAATGATGTTGGTAACGCACGTAATTTTAAGAGAGAAAATAGGATTGTATTGCAGCAAAGCTGCGGTAGATGGGAAAATAAAAAGAAATTAAGAGTAGTTCTTTTCTCTCAATATTGCGACCAAATGGTCGGTGATAGTAACAATATTTTAGTTAACGAGGCTAATGATATTATCTTAATAAGACAAATTGTCGATGAAAAATATACCGTATTGACTTTAACCAAGCTAAAATGAAGAGTCTACAGAATTATATTAATTTTTTTGAGAGAATCGATTGTTTATGAAACATTTAAAATTGTCGGGATTTTGGATTTTTAGTGCGATTGTTGTTGGATGGGTTCTACCTGTTAGTGTGTTCTCTCAACAGTTAGAGGATTTAGAGCGATTGTGCAATAACGCAACGCCAGCCAATAAAGTGATGGCTCGTCAGGCGGGATATGATCTGGATGAGCTGTGTAATGAGATAAAGTCTTCTGTATTCCGTAATCCAGTGATTGAAGTTCCTCCTCCAGTTGAACGAGATACGGTATCTTCGGGTATTGAAGTTGGGATTGCTCGGGAAACGCTGTCAACATTAGTAATACCAGAGCCCGGTTCAGATCTTAAGCCATTTGGCTATGATTTGTTTGCTAATGTGCCGACAACTTATGCTCCTGCTGTTAGCATTCCAGTTTCGGCAAACTACCTCTTAGGCCCTGGTGATACGCTAGAAATTTTGTTTTATGGCAAGATCAATGACGCATTTGCTCTTGAAATAAATCGTGAGGGTTTTGTGGATTTTCCTGAATTGGGTCCAGTAGGTCTGGCGGGCTTGACTTACGGAGAGGCTAAGGAGATGTTGCAGGCCAGAATTTCTGCGCAGATCATTGGGACTCAGGTGAGTATTAGCATGGGTTCGCTGCGCTCGATGCAGGTGTTTGTGCTCGGTGAAGCTTTTAAGCCTGGGGCATACACAGTATCTTCGCTTTCAACCATTACCCATGTATTGGTCAGTAGTGGTGGGGTTAGCGATATTGGCTCGCTTAGAAATATTCAGCTCAAGAGACAGGGCAAGCTCATAGCCAGTTTGGATCTGTATGATCTTTTGTTGGTTGGGGATACAAGCAAGGATATTCAAGTTCAGCCAGCTGACGTAATTTATATCCCAACAGTTGGAGACTTGGTTTCAGTCGAGGGGCAAGTACTAAGGCCCGCAATTTATGAACTAAAGGGTGGCGAGTCTGTTCGAGATTTAATTGAGTTAGCGGGTGGTCTAGGACCCAAGGCTTTTGCAAGCAGTTCCAGATTACAAAGAATAAATGAAGATGGGTTTCTCACTGTTTTTGATCTTGATTTAAACGAATCCAATGCCAAGGCTCTAACTCTGCAAAGCGGTGATCATTTCATAGTTGATGCGATTACAGAATTTAAAAAGAATATCGTTACCCTATCAGGTGCTATTCGTCACGAAGGCGAATTTTCATGGCGCGAAGGAATGAGAATTTCTGATATTATTCCTGACAGAGGTAAGCTAAATCCTGATGCAGATTTGGATATTGCATTGATTGTTCGAGAGCTGGAAAATCGATCCGACATTGAGGTTCATATCTTTAAGTTGGATAACTTATTTTCTGATGCTTCAGAAAATTATAATCCTGTATTAAAATCTCGAGACCGCATCATTGTATTTTCTGAATATGGAGATAGGGCGGCCGCACTGACTTCTGTTAATGAGAAATTGAAACGCCAGGCTTCGATTAATAGTTTGCCAAGGGTGGTGAGTTCAGGTGGAACGGTCAGGTTTCCTGGAGAGTATCCATTTTCAAATGGAATGACCGTGCAAGAACTCATTGATTTATCCGGCGGATTGCTGGAATCAGCTTACTCTAAAGCAGCAGAGATCTCGAGAACAGATATGTCAAATCCTGAACAAGCCGAAAAAGTAATGTTAATTTCAGATCTTGATTCTCCATCTTCCTCAAAGTTGCAACCATCAGACTATGTGGAGTTCCGAACTGTCCCGGACTATAGAGTTACGGAAACGATTGCACTTGAGGGCGAATTTAAATTTCCTGGCACTTATGTAATTGAGCCAGGTGAGACACTTGCCTCCGTTATTCGACGAGCAGGTGGTTTTTCTGACAAGGCTTTTGTCGGAGGTTCAATTTTCTTGAGGGCTTCATTAGAAGAGCGGGAGCAGATGGAGATTGACAGGTTGATAAAGCTGCTTCAGGAGGATTTAAGGTTTCTAGATGCTACCGCGGATATAGAAAAAATTAGTGCACAGCAGGGGGCAATAGAAACTCTGCAAAATGCAGTGGCGCTGGGACGTTTGGTAATCCCATTGGAATCGATATTAGCTGATCCATCCCGCGAAATCGTTTTGAAAAATGGTGATCGATTAATGATACCTAAGCTCAGTCAAGAGATTACTATTATAGGCGAGGTTCGTCGCCCAACATCTTATCTTTTCGATTCTGAGTTTTCACAGTCAGATTACATTGAGCAGAGTGGGGGATTCAAAGAGAGGGCGGACAAGAAAAATATATATATTGTTAAGGCAAGTGGAGAGGTCAGAGTCTCTAATAAGTCGCTCTTCAAATTCAAATCTAATCGAGATTCTATCAGTCCTGGCGATACCATTGTTGTTCCATTAGATACAAATACTTCAATACTCAGAGGAATCCCACTACTTTCAGAGGTATCTACAATTATTTATCAGCTGTCACTTGGTGCAGCAGCAGTAAGATCATTCAATAACAATTAAGTTAGATCATCATTTAAAATTATAAAGGGTGTTAGTTTGGATAATAAAGAGATAATTGCTAATGATTCCATTGATGAGATAGATCTCAGGGAGCTCTTCATTGTATTGTGGTCTGGTAAGCTTAAGATTATTGCTATTACCGCTATCTTTGCTGTTGGTTCTGTATACTATGCCTTGTCAGTGCCAAACCAGTATACGGCAACGGCTTTGCTGGCGCCAGCTCAGTCTGATACTGGTGGCCTCTCAGGTGCTCTGGGGCAATTAGGAGGTCTAGCGTCCTTGGCTGGAGTTAGCATTGCTGATGGAGAAAGTAGTGAGTCGCAGATCGCTCAAGAGATCATGAAGTCTTGGAGCTTTGTTGAAGGATTTATAACGGATAATGACATCGCAGTGGAAGTTTATGCTGCTGAAGGCTGGGATAAGGACTTAAATCAATTAAAGATCAAACAAAATCTTTATAATTCTAATACAGGAAAGTGGTTAGTGAAAAATTCCTCTGGTGAATTAGGACCACCCTCTAGTTGGAATATTTTCAAAAAGTTCTCAAGAATGCTCTCGGTTTCTGAGGATAAAAAAACAGGTTTTGTATCTGTTTCTATTGAATATTATTCCCCAAGGATTGCTAAAAAGTGGTTAGATATGTATGTCGAAGCTCTAAACAACCACATGCAGAATCGAAAAATAGCTAAGATCGCAAATAACATTAATTATTTAACGGCGCAGATACAAAAGACCTCCATCGCTGAAATGAGGGAAGTTTTCTACACTATTATCGAAGAACAAATAAAAAATAAAATGGTGGCCGAAGCAAGTCCAGATTATGTATTTTTAACTGTAAGTCCGAGCATGACTCCAGAGCAAAAGTCTCAGCCAAGCCGAGCTGTAATATGCATCATTTGGACTTTGGCAGGCGTTTTGGTATCGGTGTCTCTGGTTCTTTTGAGCCACTATTTAAGAGGTTCAAGCAGGACATAGATGATATTAAATTAATGGTAATTTTATTATTGCAAGCTTTTCGGATTTGGAGCACTTTTTTCATAATGTCTTTTCTTATACCTATCTTAATGTTGCAAGTACAGAGATGTTAATGTTCGAAAAAGTTTTTAAGTTCACTACCAAGGATCTTACGAAACTAACGTTGATGATCATCATAGCGACCCTGCTTTTTGGGTTGCCTGGACTAATTATGATGCTGTTCCTTCAGTGGATTACCTTTCAGTCATACGCTCTGGAGTCTGTTGATAAGCATGGCATCAGTCAAATTAGTGCTTCTCGACTCGGGGGTGCTGCAATTTTTTTATCATCATTGATGATGTATATCTTTGGCGCTTATTCGGGAGTCATTGTTACAACTAATTTTTCAACTGCATCTATTATTATTTGGCTATCGGCATTTTTTTGTATGGCTCTTGGTTTAATAGACGATTTGATAAACGACTTCTTAAGCCCAAGGGCGAGATTGATAAGTATTTCCCTGATATTTAGTTTATGTTTGGTATTTATGCCCTCACTAATACCGCCAAAAATTGGACTTATTGGTTTAGATTTTCTGCTGGATAACGTGCTTTTCGGATTTATACTTACAGTAGTATTTTGTGTAGGATTTATAAACGCTATGAATATGGCAGACGGTGCTAATGGTTTAATTCCCGGAACCATAACGGTAGCGTTTATAGTGTTTTATATGGAGGCGCCCTCGGTTACATATGCCATACTCATGACAAGTTGTGGACTCTTCACTATCTTTAATATTATTTCTGGTCGGTTATTTCTCGGCGATGCTGGGGCTTACGGGCTTGGCTCGCTGCTTGCGTTAAATGGACTTTATCTGTTCAGTAGTGGAGTGTTCTCTGCAGCCTTTCTAGCCGTTCTTTTCGCTTATCCTTGCATTGATATATTGGTCACAGTCACGCGTCGACGAATCCATGGGCGGTCTGTCTTTTTGCCCGACAACGACCATCTTCATAACCGGATTCACTTCCATTGCCAAAGATGGTTCAAATCAAAGACCCTATCAAACTCTTTGACTGGTGTCCTTATAGTTTTCTTCTCATCAGGGTTGGCATTACTTGGGTTTATAATGGATTGGTGGCCTGTCACCAGCAATCAATGGGCCTGGATATTTCTGGTTCAGTGCGCTATCTATTTAGTCGCTTTCGTTGCTGGTGGTTTAAATCGACCCTCCAGCCAGTTCGTTATAAGTCAATAAACTCAGAATAAATTGACTCAAGGGCTTTCTGGCGTATTTGATAATAACAAATTTTCTCTTGATATCTAAACTCGGTTTTGCTCCCTTAAAAATCTTCTGACAATCGGCCATTGGCTATCGAGTTACCAAAAACAATTACACAACCTAAAGCTTGCAAAACTCATGAAAGCTGGTATTGTTCACTCCGTGAACATGGGGTAGCAGTTTGGACTCTCAGTAATGCGAGGCTCCTGTCATTTGTCGACAGGGTTCTGCGGTAGCCTGCCCGGATTTTAATATAAAAATTTTGAAATCAATGATTAATCAAGAACTTGAATATCGCGCCCTAAAAATACTTCAGGAGCGCCCTGATCTAACTCAACGCCAATTATCTAAAGAACTGGGCGTGAGCTTAGGAAAAACTCATTATCTCTTAAAGTCTCTGATTGATGTGGGATGGGTCAAGCTGGATAACTTTCAAAGATCAGGCAATAAGTGGGGGTATGCTTACCTACTTACTCCAAAAGGAGTTGTGGAGAAGGCTTCCATTACAGTTCGCTTCTTGAATAAAAAAAAACAAGAGTATAACGATCTGCAGCGAGAGATCGCGCAGTTACAACAAGAGATCCAGCAGCAAGAAATATCTGATAAAAAGTGACTTTTTAAATGGTAATGTATGATATTTATGGTATTGGAGGAGCGCTGGTTGATACTGAAGTTGAGGTGTCTGAAAGATTCTTGGCTGATGCAAAGATTGATAAGGGTGTTATGACACTCGTTGACGAAGCTCGTCAGAGGGAGCTGCTAGATGCGCTTTCCTCTGAGGATCTTAAGTTGATCAAAAAATGTGGTGGATCAGTGTGTAACTCGGTAGTTGCTGCAAGTAGCTTGGGTGCTAAGGCCTTTTTCACTGGTAAAGTGGCTGATGATGCTGACGGCGAACTATATGTTAACGATCTTAATTCTTCAGGAGTAGACTTCCATAGAGGGGGTCAGGATTCTGGCATCACTGGAAAGTGTCTAGTAATGGTGACGGATGATGCTGAGCGAACTATGAATACTTTTCTAGGTGTCAGTGAAACTTTATCCTCGAAAGAGATCGATAGAGATGCTCTCAAAAATTCGAAGTGGTTTTATGTAGAGGGTTACTTAGTTACTGGTGAGGCGAGAACCTCAGTCGTAAGGGAGGCTGTTGAGTTCGCCAAGGAAAATGGTGTAAAGATCGCAATAAGTTTGTCAGACCCATTTGTGGTTGACGTGTTTGGTGACGCATTGCTTGATGTGATGGGTAACGGTGTAGATCTTATTTTTTGTAATAAAGACGAGGCAATTGCCTTTACAGGCGCTAGTGACCTGGAATCTGCAATAGAAAAGTTTGAGCGTATCTCGAAGTGTTTTGCGATCACTGATGGGGCAAATGGATCCGTTACCTTTGACGGAGAACATTTGGCGAAATGTCCTGGGTTCTCGGCCAAAGCTATTGATACAAACGGTGCTGGTGATATGTTCGCGGGTGCCTTTCTATATGCCATCACCTTGGGTAAGAGTTACGATTGGGCGGCAAAATTTGCTAATAATTGTGCTGCGAAGGTCGTTGAGCAGTTTGGCCCAAGACTCAATTTAGAGGAGCTTATGGATATCAAGAAAAAGTTTGGTATTTAGTAGTTTTTAATTGGTAAAAAATAGGGTTGTAATTTATGGTTGCAAAAATTAAAAAAGCTGTGATCCCCGTAGCCGGCCTTGGCACGCGCATGCTTCCTGCCACTAAAGCAATACCAAAAGAGTTGCTCCCTGTTTATGATCAACCCATCATCGAGCATGTGGTGAAGGAGGCTATTTTTGGTGGTGTTACCGAAATTATTTTGGTTACCCGAGCTGGGAAAGAGGCGATCGAGAATCACTTCGATGCTCATTATGAGCTTGAGCATCGACTGGAAAATAAAGGTAAGAAAAAAATTCTGGGGACGGTTAAGAATATTCTTCCAAAGCATGTAAAAGTTACCTCCATAAGACAGGCCGATGCCTTAGGTCTCGGCCACGCGGTACTGTGTGCTAAGCATCTTCTAAATAATGAGCCTTTCGCTGTCCTTTTGCCTGATGTCTTGGTTCTTGACAAAGAGGTGCGTGATAGAAATTATAGTTTTGCGAAGTTGGTGGAAGCTTGGAACACGACAAAAGTGGGTCAGATAATGGTTGAACAAGTTGATTTCAGTGCAGTAGAGAAATATGGGGTTGCTGATCTTAATGGAGAGGAAATATTACCGTATGAAACTATGCCTCTCCAGGGCTTGGTTGAGAAACCATCTCTAGAGGATGCGCCTTCTAATCTGGCGGTTTTAGGTCGTTATATTCTGCCCTCAAGAGCTCTTGATTTAATTGAAAATACAAGGGCTGGCGTGGGTGGTGAGATTCAGCTAACAGATGCGCTGGATAAGCTATTGAAGACTGATGGATTGAATGCTTTAAAAACAGATGCCGATGTCTATGACTGCGGCAGCAAGGAGGGATTCTTGTCCGCTAACCTTGCGTTAGGCATGAGAGATCCTAAAATGAAAATTAGGATTATTGAGCTTTTAAAAAAGAGTGGCTCTTGAGACTCTGATAATCGTTTACTCTCTATAGTTATGTCCGATGTAACAAAATGGTTTATTGTCAGAGTCAGATAAAAGCGTATTTTGAATATTTATTATTCACAGTGTTAATTTAAAGAAAGGTATCTACTATGGGTATTTGTGCAGTTATTATGGCAGGCGGATCTGGCACGCGTCTATGGCCCATGTCTCGAGCCACTCATCCGAAACAATTCTTAGCTTTAAATGGTAAACGTACAATGCTTCAAAAGACTATTGGTCGATTGGATCGTTTTACTTTGGATGCCTCTGTTACTATTTGTAATGAAGAACATAGGTTTTTTGTAGCGGAACAACTTCGTGAGATTGATAGGCTCGGCTCGATTATTTTGGAGCCCGTAGGCAGAAATACTGCTCCAGCTGTCGCCTTAGCTGCACTTAAAACCATTAGTGAAGATCCTCTTCTTCTTGTTCTTTCCGCTGATCATGATATTCAAGATCAAGATGCTTTTGAGAAATCTGTAACTAACGCTATTCCATTGGCTGAATCAGGTAAGCTTGTAACTTTTGGCATTGTTCCCACTGAGCCCAATGCCAGTTATGGTTATATAAAAAGAGGCTGTGATTTAGTTGGAGGATATTTAGTAGAAAAATTTATTGAAAAACCCTCAATTGAAGTAGCTAACGATTATGTTAGTTCAGGACAATATTATTGGAATAGTGGAATGTTTCTTTTTAGAGCAAGTCAATACCTCAGTCAATTAAAAAAGTTTAGGCCAGAAATATACCAAGTTTGTAAAACTGCAATGCAAAGTGCTGATTTTGATTTAGATTTCTTGAGGGTTCGCAAGAAAGTTTTTTCAGAATGCCCATCTGAGTCGATTGATTATGCTGTTATGGAAAATACTTCAGATGCAGTTGTAGTGCCTATGGATGCGGGTTGGAGTGATATAGGGTCATGGTCATCTCTTTGGAACGTGAGTGAAAAAGATAAAAATGATAACGCAGTTCTGGGTGATGTTTTGCTTCATAACGTGAATGATTGTTATGTCAGGTCTGATAATAAATTAGTTGCCGCAGTGGGAGTTAAGGATTTAGTTATTGTTTCTACCGCAGATGCTGTGATGGTGGCGCAGAAAGACAGTGTTCAAGACGTAAAAGAAATCGTTGCGCAATTAAAACTAGACTCCAGAGACGAGTGGGAATTGCATCGTGAGGTTTATCGACCATGGGGAAAGTATGATTCGGTAGATATTGGATCGGGTTATCAAGTCAAAAGACTTACCGTAAACCCAGGTGCCAAGCTGAGTGTCCAGTTGCATTATCATCGCTCAGAACATTGGGTTGTCGTAGCAGGGACGGCAACTGTTCACTACGGTGGCGAAAGCATTGATCTTGAAGTAAATCAGTCCACTTACCATGGCAAAGAGGTTGTTCATGCTTTAGAAAATAGAGGTCAATTGCCGCTTGAGTTGATTGAGGTTCAGGTGGGAAACTACTTAGGCGAGGATGACATTGTTCGCTTTGAGGACAAGTATGGAAGACAAATCGAGTAATGTTTTCGACTAGTTTATCAAATCAGTCCCATTTATAGGTTTAGTGTGAATATCACTAAATTACTGGTACCTAAAGATTTCAGTTTTTAAAATAAGTTAGTGGGTTTATTTAAAATAAAGATGACTGCTTTTAAAAAGTTATTTAGCGGTCCTAAGAAATCATTTTTGCTGGGTTTATATGAATAAAGTGGCGTTAATATGTGGTATTTCTGGCCAAGATGGATCGTGGCTTGCGAAACTTTTATTGAGTAAAGGTTATAGAGTTGTTGGTACCGCTCGAGACGCTGAAATGAGCAACTTCGAAAATCTGAAACGACTGAAGATACGTGAAAAAGTGGACACGATTTCAATGTCTCTTGTGGACCTCCGCAGCGTTCAAAAAGTTATTACAGAAATCGCACCGGACGAGCTATACAACTTAGCAGGTCAAAGTTCAGTGGGGCTATCTTTCGAACAGCCTGTCGAAACTCTTGAAAGTCATGCATTGGGAACATTGAATTTATTGGAGGTAATTCGTTTCTCAAAAAAATCAATCCGCTTTTACAATGCATGTTCTGGAGAGTGTTTTGGAAACATGGACTCAAAATCATTTGCTGATGAATCATCGGCTTTTAGACCAAAAAGTCCATATGCAATTGCTAAAGCAACTGCTTATTGGGAGGTTGTCAATTATCGCGAGAGCTATGATTTATTCGCCTGTTCTGGAATTCTTTTCAATCATGAGTCTCACCTGAGACCCGAGCATTTTGTTACACAAAAGATAATTTTAGCTGCATCTCGAATAGCCAAGGGGAGTAATGAAAAACTTAAATTGGGTAATATAAAAATCAGTCGTGATTGGGGGTGGGCACCTGATTATGTTGATGCTATGTGGAGAATGTTGCAGCTTGATGAGCCAGAAGACTTTGTTATCGCGACAGGCAAAAGAAGTTCTTTACAGGATTTTGTTAACGAGGCTTTTAGTTGCGTGAGGTTAGACTGGCGGGATCACGTTATGGTTGAGGAATCCTTGTTTAGGCCCTCTGACATAATGAGTAGCTGTGGTTTGCCTGATAAGGCAATGAAAAGATTGGGTTGGAAAGCAAAGCTTAATATGAGCGATGTGGTCGGAGAAATGATGAAAAAAGCCCTTATGTTATCTTTAAATGATTATGAAAAAATATGAAAGTTGTATTTTTTCATCGCAAACCAGAAGCGAACTATTTTAGCGTTGAGGGAACGTTTGAAACTACGAGAAAGTTGATGTCTGAAGATATTGAACCGATTGTAGTTCAATCGCGATTCTTGAGTAGAGGTTTCTTTAGACGGCTCTATAATATTATAGAAGCATTTTTTAGGCAGGGAGAAGTAAATCATATAACCGGCGATGTAACGTTTTTAAGTTTTCTTCTTACTAAAAATAAAACTTTATTAACAATTCTGGATTCACAGGCTTTGGATCGAATGAAAGGACTCAAGCGAAAACTTTATTTTTTATTCTGGTTTAAAATTCCAGAAAAAAGAGTAAAACTAATTAGTACCATATCCCAATCTAGCAAAAACGAATTGGTAAAGCTCTTGTGTTGTGATGCTGAAAAAATAAAGGTGGTCCCTGTTTGCATTTCTCCGAAATATAAAAAGGCACCTTACAAATTTGAAGCTGAAAAGCCTAAGATTCTTCAAGTTGGCACGGCCGAAAATAAAAATTTGGAGCGCTTATGCGCGGCTATTGAAGGTTTGCCATGCACACTTCATATCATTGGGAAGTTGTCGAAACAACAATTGATGGTTTTGGCGGATAAAGCAATTGATTTCACTAATTCGTTTGCACTATCGGATGAAGAAATGGTGGCGGAATATATTGATTGTCACTTAGTTTCTTTTGTATCGACATATGAAGGGTTTGGTATGCCAATTATCGAGGCAAACACGGTTGGACGACCAGTTATTACTAGTAACTTGCTTTCTATGCCTGAAGTTGCTGGTGATTCGGCTTGCCTCGTTGATCCCTTCGATATCAATGATATCAGAGCTGGATTGCTACGGATTATGCAAGATAAAGAATATCGAGTCATGCTTATCGAGAACGGATACAAAAATGCGAATCGATTCAAACCTGAAGGGATTGCAAAGCAGTATTCGGAAATCTACAGGGAATTATATTTATGAATATATTCATGAGGGTTGAGGATAAAAATGTTTAAAGGTGAAAAGTGTTTCGTGATTGCAGAAATTGGAGTAAATCATGGAGGTAGTATTGATTTAGCGTACAAAATGATTGATGAGGCAAAAAGATGTCAAGCGGATGCGGTAAAATTCCAAACATTCCAAGCTTCTAGGCTCGTTAGTAAAAATACACCAAAAGTTCACTATCAAATGTCTACTACTGATAAAAACGAAAGTCATTTTAAAATGATTCAAAATCTTGAGTTTAAGTACGAAGATCATGAGCCAGTTATTAATTATTGTAAGGCTAAACGAATAGAATTCATATCTACTCCTTATGACATTGAGAGTGCAGTATTTTTAAATAAGTTAGGAGTAAATATTTTCAAAACAGCGTCAGCAGATATAGTAGATCTGCCATTGCATAAATTTTTATCATCCACCGGGAAAAAAGTAATTATTTCAACAGGTATGGCATCTTTAGGTGAGATAGAGGAAGTGCTTTCTATTTATAAAAAAGAGAACATTGACAATGTTGCATTGCTTCATTGTGTTGCCAACTATCCATGTTCTTACCAGAGTCTTAACCTTAGAGTAATAACTACTTTGAAAGAGGCATTTGGCCTTCCAGTCGGTTTTTCAGATCATGCTGAAGGATCTATTCCAGCTGCAGCTTCGATTGCCCTTGGAGCTACAATAGTCGAAAAACACTTTACATTAGACCGTAATATGGTCGGTCCGGACCATAAAGCCTCTAGCACGCCAGAGGAGTTTAGGGCTTTAGTTCAGGCTATTAGAATAACCGAGGCAAGTCTGGGATCGAAAGTGAAATCAATTCAAATCGAAGAAAAAGATATGCGAAAAATATCTAGAAAAAGTTTATTTCTCGCTAAAGATGTTCGAGAGGGTCAAGTTCTAGACGAGCATGATTTTACTTTGAAACGTCCAGGCTCAGGCATATATGCTAACGTTCTTCCAGTTATCGTAGGCAGAAAGGCTTCCCGAGAATTAAAAAAGGGAAAGATCTTGGAATACGGAGATTTTAAGTAAAATCTATGTCAAACCAAAAAAATGATATCTTAATGGTTGGCACAGGCGGACATGCTAGGTTCGTAATATCCGTATTGAATAAAATTAGTCGGCCAATTAAAGGTCTGATATCTGTTGATGAGGTGTATGATCCGTCTGAAGAAATTCTAAGTAATAAAATAGTTGGATCAATACTTGATTTGAACTATTTTTACTCTATGGGTTATCGGGAGCTAGTGCTTGCCATTGGGGATAATCAGTTGAGGAAAGATCTTTTTAATAAATATTCTAAAGCTGGTTTCTCTTTTCAGTCCTTTATTCATCCTGAGTCTTCAGTTGATACAAGCTTAAATTTAGGAGAAGGAAATATATTTGGCCCGCAAGTTGTGATAGGTGCAAATGTCCAGATTGGAAATAACAATATATTTAATTCATCCTGCGTAATAGAACATGAAACCATTGTCGGAAATCATTGCCATGTGGCTCCAGGTGCCACTATATGCGGTCGAGTTGTTTTAGGAAATGAAGTTTTAGTAGGAGCAAATAGTACCATTTTGGATAAAAAAGCAGTAGCAAGTAAGACGATTGTTGGGGCAGGGTCCACATTGATTGAGTCTGTAATAATTGAGTCTCAAGTAATGGTTGGAAGTCCTGCGAGACCGATTTAACGATGGTCTATCTTTCCACAGGGGGATTCCCTAATTTGTCTTTTGATAAAGTAGTTGAAAGTCTTAATGAGGTTGATATTAATGCCTTTGAATTGTCTGGCGGTCGCTACACCGGTGAGATAAAGAATAAGCTAAAAAAACTTAGTTTAGATAATAGTCTGGCTATACATAATTACTTTCCACCATATGAAGTTCCATTTGTCTTTAATTTAGCATCACTCAACAATGAAATTGCTGTAAGTAGCTTACGTCATGCCAAGTTAGCTATTGATTATTCATCATATATTGGTTGCCGATTTTATAGTTTCCATGCGGGTTATCTTGTCGATCCGTTGGTGACAGAGTTAGGAGAAACAATTGGAAAACGAAGTTTGAATCCGAGACAAAAAAGTTTATCGATTTTTATATCTCGCACAAATGAATTATCACGTTATGCCAAGGCTAGAAATGTCAAGTTGATGATAGAGAATAATGTGCTCTCTACAAGAAATCATCTTGAATTTGGCGATAATCCTTTAATGATGGTTGAGATTAATGAGGCTGATGAGTTAATGTCCAAGACAGATGATAACGTTGGATTATTGATAGATGTCGCGCACTTAAAGGTCTCTTCTAAAACCTTAGGCTTTTCACCGCAGGAATACCTGACACATTTTAAAAATGTGACTTGGGGATATCATTTTAGTGATAACGACGGCTTTGAGGATACCAATAGTCGGATAACCGATAAATCATGGTTTTGGCCATTTATCAATAAGAAAGCTTGTTATTTTTCTCTAGAAGTCTACGAGAGTAACAAAAAAATACTTAAATCTCAGTATGAACTAACTAAAGAATTGCTGAAATAATGTTAAAATTACAAGATCTTTGTATAGAAAATACCTCAACCTTGATGGATGCTCTTAAGGCTATTGATTTGAATGGAGAAGGAATATTATTTGTCCAAAAAGATAGAGTTTTTTATGGAACCCTGACAGATGGAGATATTCGGCGAGCATTAATAGCAGGGGCCTCTCAGCATGAAATTCTTGATCTTTATTGTAATAAAAATGCCTTAACCTTACCTATTTTTTGCTCGGACAGTGAAATACAAAGAAATCTCATGAAGCATCAAATAAGTATGATTCCTCTATTAAACTCTGAAGGGTTTGTTGTAGATTTTGCGGCTAAATCTCGACTCAACAGGCTTCCAATAATGGAGCCCAGCCTTAAAGGTAGAGAAAAGGAATTTGTTAATGATTGCATTGATTCAAATTGGATTTCATCACAAGGTGCTTATGTCGACAGATTCGAATCTGAATTAAGTGAATTTTGCGGAGGTAGATGCCTGGCTACTAGTAGCGGCACAACAGCGCTGCATCTTGCTATGCAAGCACTCGAGATTGGTGAAGGTGATGAAGTAATTGCTCCAAATCTGACATTTGGAGCGTCTATCAATTCCATTCTCCATGCCGGTGCAACTCCGGTGCTAGTGGATGTTTCAGAGAACGATTGGAATATTTGTCCAAAAAGCATTGTGAGAGCTATCGGTCCATCAACAAAAGCTATAATGGTAGTGCATTTATATGGTACTCCATGTCAAATTTCAGAAATAATGGCCATTGCTTCAGAATACAAATTATTGATAATTGAGGACTGTGCGGAGGCGCTTGGAGCTAAGTTATATGGAAGACCAGTTGGTTCTTTTGGCGATGCAGCTGCTTTCTCATTCTTTGCAAACAAAGTTATCACTTGCGGGGAGGGTGGAGCTTTAGTTTTGAGGGAGAACGCTCATCTCGAGAAAGCAAAGATGATGCGTGATCATGGTATGTCACCATCCAAAAGATATTGGCACGAATTTGTAGGATACAATTACCGTATGACTAATATACAAGCAGCTATTGGTTGTGCACAGTTAGAAAAATTTGGAGAGTTTGTATCTAACAGGTCAAAGATTTGGTCTCAGTATGAATCACGATTACTACCTTCGGGTTACTTTAAAAAACAATTTGTAAGATCTGATGCAGATCAATGTTATTGGTTGTTTACGTTACAGTTAGTTCCGGCTCTCGTTCGCTTTCGAGACATGATATGTGATCAACTGAGACTTGCGGGAATAGATACTCGTCCCATGTTTTATCCAATGAGTGTAATGCCGGCATTTGAGAAAAACACCAAAAAAGTCAAAGATCTTAATACCAGCATCAACTTGTCTAAGGCAGGTTTTAGTTTTCCATCTTCAATATCTTTATCTCAAGATGAAATTGACATGATAGCTGAGCATACAATAAAAGTAATAGATGATCTGATTTTAGAATACAAGGTTGAAATCGAAATTGATTAACGGGAAAAAAGTAGTTGCCATAGTTACTGCAAGAGGAGGTTCGAAGGGGCTCCCTAGGAAAAACAAAAAAGTACTTGCTGGAAAGCCTTTAGTTACCTGGCCTATTGAGGCTGCCGTGATGTGCAATCATGTAGACCGAGTGCTTTTATCAACGGACTGCACGGAAATAGCTGATATCGGAAGATTAGCTGGTGCTGAGGTGATTTCTTTAAGACCTGAGTATTTAGCTTCAGACCAAGCAAAAAGCGTAGATGTTATCTTGCATGTGTTGGAAGAACTAAAGTATTTAAAAGATTTCTATGACTATGTTGTTATGCTTGAACCTACGTCCCCACTTACGGATTGCGAAGATATTTCAAAGGCACTACTTCTATTGGAGCGGAATCAAAAGGTAGCAGACTCGGTTGTCGGGATAGCAGCTATAGAGGCTACTCACCCAGAGTATGCCGTAAAAAGCGGAGATAATGGAATATTACAACCCGCTTTTGCGACTGATTTTAGCACCCTACGCAGAAGGCAGGATGTTGAGGAATTATACTTTCTTGAAGGAACTTTGTATGCGTCTGAAGTTAGTGCCTTGGAAAGGGAAAAAAATTTCTATCATTCGAGAACGATGGGATTTAAGGTTCCACGCTGGAAGTCTTTTGAGGTTGATGAGATGGTGGATTTTATATGCATCGAGGCAATTCTTGCTAATTTGAATAAGTTAGATAGTTAGTACAGTTAATAATATGGCAACTTTTTAAGGGTAGTATGATGGCGATTGAAGGCGTTTTTTGGTGTAGTACCTGTTTGAATATGTCCACTAGAAACAGAATTGAATTTGACTCACAGGGACGTTGCAATGCATGTGTCTGGTCTGAAGAGAAAAAAACACTCGATTGGAAGGGGCGCGAACGCGAACTGAAAGAGTTATTTACAAGACACAAAAATGACGGGCCATATGACCTGATAGTTCCCGTTAGTGGGGGTAAAGATGGTTCATATGTTGCTTATAACTGTAAGCACAAGTATGGTTTAAATCCCCTTTGTGTGACTGTTCATCCTCCTACACGCTCGAATATAGGTTACACAAATCTGGAAAATTTTAAAAAATCTGGATATACATTATTGGAAGTGAATCTTCCCTATGAGGCTCTCAGAAAAATGAATATCCGTGGTTTTGTTGAACAAGGCAGACCTTTATATGGCTGGACAACTGGAATCTTTAGTGCTGTTCTGCGAATTGCTGAAGCATTTAATATAAGCCTAATAATGTATGGAGAGAATGGAGAGATAGAATATGGCGGATCGAATGACTCAAAGTATAGACCTATTTTCACTCCAGATTTTGCGAAAAATGTGTTCCTAGAGAACGAAGTTGATAAGACATTTAGGGATTTGAATGAAAGTGATGCATATTTTTGGACGTTTCCAGATAAGAACTCTAAGGTTGAGTTGGCTCATTGGTCATATTATGAAGACTGGGATTCCTATAGAAATTATATGATTGCGAAGGAGCATTGTGGTCTTCAAGAGAGAGAGGAGCAAAATTCTGGCACATATACCAATTTCGCACAAAATGATAATGTTTTGTATGATCTTCATACCTATCTAATGTACTTAAAGTTTGGATTTGGTAGAGCAACGCAAGACGCAGGAATAGATATCAGGCGTGGAGCGATGACAAGAGAGCAGGCAGTCCAACTTGCATCTCTATACGATAATGAGTTACCAGAAACATACGTAGATGAATATTTAGATTATTATCAAATGTCGCGTGCGGAATTTGATCAGGTGCTCTCTAAATGGGCAAATACAGAGCTATTTACTTTTGATGGACATAATTTTACTCCAAAGTTTGAGATTATCTAATGATTGGCATTATTGATTACTCAATAAATAATATCCGTTCTATTCTGAACGCAATCCAATTTTTACAAATTAAACACGAGGTAGTTACAAATCCAGAGCGACTAAATTCATATAAGATGTTAATTCTTCCTGGCGTAGGTTCGTTTGATTCTGGGGTAACCGCTCTTAAATCGAGTGGTATGTTTGCAAAACTTCAGTCACTCGATTTAGACAATATTAAAATATTCGGGATTTGTTTGGGTATGCAGTTGTTATGTAAAAATAGTGAAGAAGGACAACTTGAAGGGTTGGGTTTAATAGATACAAAAGTTGTCAATTTAAAAAATAAACGATGTATTGGGAAAATACCTCATGTTGGATTCAATACCATCATTTCTGGAGGTGAGAGTAGTTTCTTAGAATCCATGATTGGTAGTGACTTTTATTTTGTTCACTCATTCGGCATCGATCAGCGTTCTATGTTGTTTGAGACAGCGGAGTGCGACTATGAAGGAGCAGAAATTATTGCAGCTTTCCATGCTGGAAATATTTTTGGGACGCAATTTCATCCAGAAAAATCTGGTACTAAAGGTCTGGAATTAATCCGCCGAGCCTATGAATGTTAAAGAAACGTATTATTTTCGTTCTATTTTACCAAAATGGAAGCTTTCATCTAAGTAGAAATTTCGGTCTGCAAAAGGTCGGCGATACTCAATGGCTTTTAGAAAAATTCCAATTTTTAAAAATTGGTGATTATATTGATGAATTAATTATTCTCGATGTATCAAGAGATAGAATTAATGAACCAGTTTCATCCCAGCTCGAAGAGGATGTTAAAAACCTAATGGCAAAGATTTTTGTACCATTAACTTTAGGCGGAGGCATAAGAACACTTGACCATGTGTCGAGATGTTTCCAGGCTGGAGCCGATAAAGTAAGTTTAAATTGGGCCTTGGGTAATTCACCTGACTTGATTTCTGAAATCTCAAAAAGATATGGATCTCAATCGGTTGTCGCATCTATGGATGTTCGTTATGTTTCTGGGAAATACGATGTGTTTTGTGATTATGGTCAGACGAGAATTGGATCACTTTTAGATGTCTCAAAACAATCCGAAGATCTTGGTGCGGGAGAACTATTTATTACTAGTATAGACCGTGATGGTACTGGTTTTGGTTTAGATTTGAATATTTTCAAGGAACTAGAGGATGTTAGAGTTCCAATTATTGCTTCTGGTGGCGCCGGGAAGCCGCTTCATTTTTTTGAAGCATTAAGTTTGAAAAGTATCTCTGGAGTGGCGACGGGAAATCTTTTCAATTTTATGGGATCTGGATTTTTCGAGCTCAGGAGCGAACTGGGTAAAAAATTACCATACTTGCGTAAATTATAAAGTTTGTTTTTATTTTATAAAAACTAATTACCTTTTTGAGTTTATTAATATGCAGTTTCGGATTAGTTTGAAAGAACAGGAATTGGCAGGATATTTGGTGTCTCAATTGAATAGTTTTTTCCCGTCAAAGCCCTTAGTTTGTATTAAAGATTTGCTCAAGCTTCAAAGTTTAGCTTTAAACAAACTCGAATTTTGTTTTAGTAAGATAAATATTAAGTACTTTTGTGATGGTAAGACATCGATATTTAATCATTTGAATGGAGATCAATACAGTATGTACCTCTACTTGATGAGTTATTTAGCGTATAAGGATCTTAATAATTCTGAGTTAGCATCAAAAATTTATTTATTAAATAAAAGTCTTCATGGTATCGACGCTTTTTATGAAGTTGAGTTACCAAATATATTCTTATTTATCCATCCGTTAGGCACGGTTCTGGGAAGAGCATCGTATAGTGACTATCTTTTGGTTTATCAGCGCTGCGGTATAGGTGCTAATAAAGGTTTCAAGCCTTCACTAGGAAAGTTCCTAACCTTGCACCCGGGGGCGTCTATTTTGGGAAGGTCAGTGACAGGTAATAACTGTGCTGTTGGTAGCGATTCTTTAGTTATTGATAAGACTATAAAAGATAATACAACATATATAGGGAATCCGAAGAATTATTACTTGTTGTTTAAAGAGTCTGATTTTGGAGTTTGGAAAATTTAACACTACCCATGAGGAGTTGAGGAAATAGAAATGGTAACTAAACGAGGTAAAGGTCAAGAATTATGGAAAAAAGCTAAGACTATAATTCCTGGAGGAAATCAGCTCTTATCCAAGCGATCAGAGATGTTTTTGCCTAATCTTTGGCCATCATATTACTCCAAAGCTAGTGGTTATAAAATTTGGGATCTTGATGATAATGAGTTTAATGATTTTGCTACTATGGGTGTTGGCTCCTGTGTTCTAGGTTATGCTGATGCGGACGTAAATTCTCGCGTTAAAGATTCTATAGACCGAGGCTCTATGTCATCGCTAAACTCGTACGAAGAAGTTGAATTAGCAGAAAAGTTAGTTTGTCTCCATCATTGGGCTGACATGGCCAGATTTTCAAGGTCAGGGGGAGAGGCTTGCTCGATTGCTATAAGGATTGCGAGAGCTCATGCTAAGAGAGATAAGGTTTTATTTTGTGGTTATCACGGATGGCATGACTGGTATTTATCTTCAAATATAGAGGATGCTACCAACCTTAATCAACAGCTTTTGGCGGGTCTGTCCAGTGATGGAGTTGCTAAGAACTTGACTGGTACAGCACTTCCTTTTACATATAACGATCTAGATGGTTTTTGTAATCTAGTAGCTCGCCATAAAGGAGAAATTGCAGCCGTAATTATGGAGCCCATGAGAGGATCTGCTCCTAATCAAGGATTTTTGGAAGGTATTAGAGAGATTACAAGAGAGCAGGGGATTGTATTGATTTTTGATGAGATTACCTCTGGTTTTCGTGTTAATTTTGGGGGTGTCCATATGACCTATGGTGTTCACCCAGATATGGCGATATTCGGCAAGGCATTAGGTAACGGCTTTCCAATTTCCGCTATTGTGGGTACTTCCAAAGTAATGGATGCAGCGCAGGGAACGTTTGTTAGTTCCACGTTTTGGACAGAGCGGGTAGGTTTTACAGCAGCTTTAGCAACACTAGAAAAGTATGAGAAGCGCAAAGTTCATTTGCGTCTCACTGAGTGTGGAAAAAAAATTAATAAAAGTTGGAATGATATAGCAGAATTGACAGGATTAGATGTAAGTATTTCGGGTTTAGAGCCACTCACTCATATAGATTTTAACTACTCTAGCGGAGCTTGTCTTCAAACAATTTACACACAAGAAATGTTAAAGCGAGGACATTTATTAGGATCTAGCGTGTATACAACTTATGCATATGATGATGAGGTTCTAGAGGAGTTCCATAAAGATTCTGTCGAGTCGTTTAAGATTATTAAGTCCGCAATAGAGTCTGGGCATCCAGAAAGATTTTTAATCTCTGGTGTGAAGCATTCTGGATTTCAAAGATTAACTTAAGATATGCCCGCTTTGAAAAAACTTCATATCATAAAATGGTAAATACCATGAAAATTCTAAAAAAATTCTGTCTCGATGAAAAGGTTGCTTTAGTAACAGGCGGCAGCGGATTGCTTGGTAGAAAAATATGTGAGGGCCTTCTAGATGTTGGTGCTTTTGTTGCTCTAATTGATGTTAATCTGAATGAGATTGAGGAGTGGTCAGCTCAACTCGACATAAAAAAAGGGCAATTGAGTATTTTTGAGTGCGACGTATCTAGTGATAGATCAGTTAAATTATGCGTGGACGCAGTAGTTAAAACATTTGGTCATATTGATATTCTTTTTAACAATGCAGCTACCAAAACTGCGAATTTGCATGACTTTTTTGAGTCATTCGAAAAGTATTCGATAGATGTTTGGCGACAAGTAATGTCCGTAAATATAGATGGAATGTTTTTGATGGCTCAAGCTGTTGGGCCACATATGATTAAGGTTGGAGGTGGTTCTATAGTTCAAACTTCATCTATTTATGGTTTAAGTGGTCCAGATAATAGGATATATAAAGGCTCTGAATATTTAGGTATGGAGATCAATAGTCCTGCCGTTTATTCTGCTTCGAAAGCGGCTGTAGTGGGGTTTACTAAGTGGTTAGCAACATATTGGGCTTCTAAGGAAATTAGAGTAAATTGTTTGGTTCCAGGAGGCGTATCTAGCGGTCAAAACTCTGTTTTTTCTAAAGCATACTCTGACCGTATTCCTATGGGCAGAATGGCTTTTCCCAGTGAGCTAATTCCTTTAGCAATATACTTGGCTTCGGATGCATCTACCTACGTTACTGGTCAAGTAATTTCGGTTGATGGTGGCCTATCTGCTTGGTGAAGGCAGAGTCTATATTAAATATATAATCTGATTTCGTTTTTTATAATTTAGGGGTGTGAATTGGAGTTCGTCCTCCTTTTGAGATCGAGCTTGTTTTGGAGAAACAGATGAACATTACGGTAGTAGGTGCGGGTTATGTTGGTCTTTCGTTGGCAGTTTTGCTTGCCCAGCAAAACAACGTAACACTGTTAGAAATAGATCAAGAAAAAAGAGACAAAATTAATAAAAGAATATCCCCAATTGAAGATAAGGATATTCAAAATTATTTTGAAATCAAAAAGCTTAATTTGATTGCCACAGCGGATCTGGAACAAGCTTATGCAAATTCTCAATTCGTAATTATTGCAACTCCTACAGATTATGATGAAAAAAATAATTTCTTTAATACGGAGTCTGTGGAGTGTGTGGTTGATGATGTTTTAAGGATTAACCCAAAATGTACTATTATTTTAAAATCTACGGTGCCTGTCGGTTTCACTGAAAAGTTAAGATTGAAGACTCAGTGTAATAGTTTACTGTTTTCTCCCGAATTTTTGAGGGAGGGATCTGCTTTGTATGATAATTTATATCCATCTCGTATAGTTATTGGCGGGAGCTCAAAAAATGCGGAAGCTTTTTCAAAACTCCTAGTTGAAGGAGCTGAAAAGAAAGATATCGAAATAATATATGTCAGTTCTACGGAAGCGGAGTCAATCAAATTATTTGCTAATACTTATTTAGCAATGAGAATATCTTTCTTTAATGAGCTCGATTCGTTTGCTCAAATCCATCAGCTGAATTCTTCGAAAATTATAGAGGGGGTTTGCCTTGATTCTCGCATCGGAAATTACTACAACAACCCTTCATTTGGTTATGGCGGTTATTGCTTGCCCAAAGATGTCAAACAACTTAAAGCAAATTACAGAAATGTGCCTAATTCCTTAATTTCTGCGATTGTAGATGCTAATGTTACACGGAAGGACTTTATTGCAGACATGATTCTTGATAAAAAGCCTAAAATTGTAGGCGTCCATAGATTGGTCATGAAGTTTGGCTCTGATAATTTTAGAGCATCCTCTATCCAAGGGATAATGAAACGCTTGAAATCGAAAGGAGTTACCGTAATAGTTTACGAGCCTGTTTTGAGAGATATCAGCTTTTTCAATTCTGAAGTAGTTACAGATTTAGAACAATTTAAAATCAGAAGTGAACTGATTATTGCAAATAGAATGTCAGATGAACTTATTGATGTTAATGAGAAAGTTTTCACACGAGATTTATTCAATGAGGGCTGAAAAAATAGAGAATAATGATGAAAGTATTAGTAACTGGTAGTGCGGGCTTCATCGGCTCGGCTTTGTGCCTAAGGCTTTTGAAAAGGGGTGATTCAGTTATAGGCATTGATAACCATAATGATTATTACGACGTGAATTTAAAAACTGCACGTTTAGAAAGGCACATACATCATGCAAACTATAAGCATCTAAGGATCAACCTTGCGGACAGATTTAAAATGGAAGAACTTTTTTCGGGCCATCACTTTGACAGTGTGGTAAATCTGGCTGCACAGGCCGGTGTTAGGTATTCAATTGAAAATCCATCGTCCTATGTTGATAGTAATTTACTAGGATTCGCAAATGTTTTGGAAGGATGCCGACAAAGTGACGTAAAACATTTGGTCTATGCCTCCTCAAGCTCTGTTTATGGGTCAAATACTAGAGAGCCTTTCGCGGTTAATCATAGTGTTGACCATCCAGTAAGTTTTTATGCTGCTACGAAGAAGGCTAATGAGCTAATGGCTCACTCTTATAGTCACCTGTATAGGATTCCTACTACAGGGTTAAGGTTTTTCACCGTATATGGACCATATGACAGGCCTGATATGGCTTTACAAAAGTTTACAAGAGCTATTATGGATGGAAAATCTATCAAAGTATTCAATTTTGGCAAACACAAGAGAGACTTTACTTTTATTGATGACATAATTGAGGGTGTTGTGAAGGTACTAGATACTCCTGCAAAAAGTAATCCAAAATGGAATAGTGATAAACCGGAGTCATCAAGTAGTAACGCTCCGTATCGACTTTATAATATAGGGAATAATAGCCCCGTTGATCTTCTTGATTATATAGAGTGTCTTGAAAAATATCTCGGGAAAAAAGCAAAAAAAGAAATGTTGCCGATTCAACCAGGAGACGTTTTAAATACTTACGCTGACGTTCAAAATTTGGTGGAGGATTTTAATTATAGACCTTCGACGACGATAGATCAGGGTATTAAAAAATTTTGCGATTGGTACTTGTCTTATTACAGCCATTATTCTGCACAAGATGAGTAATTTATATTATCAAACAAAAAAATAAGTATATTTAAATTAAGGATGTAAAAGTGGATAAAGAAAAAGTTGCTTTGATTACGGGTGTTACAGGGCAGGACGGATCATACCTCGCAGAATTTTTACTTGAAAAAGGATATGAAGTACATGGTATAAAGAGAAGGTCATCTTCCTTAAATACCGAACGTATTGATCATATATATCAAGATCCACATTTACCTAATTCCAGATTGCATTTACATTATGGGGATCTCACTGATACTTCTAATCTCACTAGGATCTTACATCAAGTCCAGCCCGATGAAATATATAATCTAGGTGCTCAGTCTCATGTGGCTGTATCTTTTGAGTCCCCTGAATATACCGCTGATGTTGATGGAACTGGCACACTAAGATTATTGGAGGCGATTCGTTTTTTAAAGTTAGATAAAAAAACAAGGTTTTATCAGGCTTCCACATCAGAGTTATTTGGTGAGGTGCAAGAAGTACCGCAGCGGGAGACAACGCCCTTCTATCCCAGGTCACCATATGCAGTAGCGAAGATGTATGCCTATTGGATTACTAAAAATTATAGAGAGTCATACGGTATATATGCTTGTAATGGTATTTTATTCAATCATGAGTCTCCTCGAAGAGGAGAGACTTTTGTAACTCGAAAAATAACTCGAGCTCTTGCAAATATTTCTCAAGGACAGGAAACTTGTTTGTACTTAGGGAACTTGGATGCTTTGAGAGATTGGGGTCACGCAAAGGATTATGTTCGAGTGCAATGGCTAATGCTGCAACAGGAGGAGCCTGAAGATTTTGTTATTGCAACCGGAAAACAAATAAGTGTGCGTGAATTTGTTCGAATTTCTGCTTTGGAACTTGGAATTGAGTTAGAATTTGAGAATGAGGGTATACGCGAATTTGCGAAAGTAAAAAGCATTTCAGGCAAAGATGCTCACTGTGTAAAGCAAGGAGATGTGATTGTTAGAGTTGATCCCCGATATTTCCGTCCAGCAGAAGTAGAGACCTTACTGGGAGATCCTTCAAAAGCCAAGAGAAAATTAGGCTGGGTCCCGGAGATTACTCTAGAAGAGATGTGTGCTGAGATGGTTGCACATGATCTTAAAATTGCAAAACAAAATGCCTTGCTTAAAAGCCATGGTTTCGAAATTTCAGTTGCTGTTGAGGATAAGGTTTAGATTTTTTAAACGCTTCAAAATGATCGCATATGCACCTATTTTTTTCTTAATGGAACCACCTTTGCGATTAAATGGTGATCTCTCATGACACAGATGTATTTATATCATTAATTACCCCTCATAAGAAAGGTTACAATAATTATATGAATTTACATGACAAAATATTTGTTGCGGGACACCTAGGATTGGTTGGATCGAATATTCTAAAAAGATTGCAAGATATGGGGTTTACGAATTTATTAGTTAGAACTCATAAAGATTTAGATCTTACTGTCCAAGCTGATGTAAATGAATTCTTTTTATCAGAAAAACCATGCTATGTAATATTGGCCGCAGGAAAAGTTGGAGGTATCCTCGCGAACAATACATATCCTGCCGATTTTATTTATAAAAATATAATGATTCAGGCAAATGTAATAGAGGCTTCATTTAAAAGTGATGTTAAAAAGCTCTTATTTTTGGGGAGTACATGTATCTATCCAAAACAAGTACCCCAACCTATGAGTGAGACCGCTCTGCTTACAAATACTCTGGAACCAACGAATGAACCTTATGCTTTGGCTAAGATCGCGGGTATAAAGCTTTGTGAGTCTTATAATCGACAATATGGTACTGATTATCGATCTGTGATGCCTACTAATCTTTATGGGGAAAATGATAATTTTCATTTAGAAAACTCGCATGTAATCCCTGCAATAATGAGAAAATTTCATTTAGCAAAATGCATAGAAACAAATAACTGGGATCTATTGAGAGAGGATCTAAGGAATACTCCTATTGCGGGAGTTTCATTCTCTAGTTCCGAGAATTTAATTCTTAAAGCCCTCAATGACAATGGCATTTCTGTTAAAAGAACTGGCTCGAGTCAACATCTAGAGGTTTCAGTTTCTATTTGGGGAACTGGTCAAGTGAGGCGAGAATTCTTACATGTTGATGATATGGTTTCAGGATCAATTTTTTTGTTAACTTTGGATAAAGAGTCCTATAAATCTAATACTCGTCCTATGCTATCTCATGTCAATATTGGTACTGGTAAAGATATCACCATCAAAGATTTGGCTGAGACTTTGAAAGATATTTGTAAGTTTAAGGGAACTATTTGCTTCGACCATACTAAACCAGATGGACCAAAACAGAAGTTGACCGATGTTTCCCGTATTAATGAGATGGGATGGTCTTACAAAATTTTATTGAAGGACGGTTTGAGGCAAACCTACAATAATTACACAAAAAAACTTAGTAGCCGGAGAAGCGTCTGAATTCTCTTTTCAAAGCTCTTTAAGAATTAGTAGCTAAGGAATAGTAAAGGAAAATAATTATGAGTGTTTTTGGAAAAATTCCCATGCTATGGGGACACTTATCAAAGATTCGAAGAGTGCAGTTTTTCCTCATTCTCATAATGATGTTGTTTGCTTCTGTTGCTGAGATTTTTAGTCTGGGAGCCGTAATTCCTTTTCTCGCCGCTCTTACCTCACCGGAATTACTTTTCAATGATTCTCGAGCTCAACCACTTATAATATTTTTTGGCATTAAGGAACCTAATGAACTTATTTTACCGATAACAATTGTATTTATTGCTGGAGCATTATTAGCTGGGATTCTAAGAATTTTATTACTTGTCATCATGACCAAATTTTCGTTTTCAACAGGAGCTGACTTGAGTATCGAAATATATCGGCGAACATTATATAAACCGTATACTTTTCATCTTGATAACAATAGTAGTGAAGTAATAAATGGAATAATGACAAAGACGAACACGGTTATAGGTGGAATAATTACCCCTACTCTAAATTCTATTAGTTCAATAATATTGTTATGTAGTATTCTGTTAACGTTGTTGATCATCAGTCCTTTTATGACTTTATCAGCATTTAGTATTTTCTTCTTGTTGTACTCAACGATTTTTTTCTTCATGAAGTTTCGTCTCGAATCTAATGGTCATATCATTGCAAAAGAGACTACTAATATGTTTAGAAGCTTAAGAGAAGGATTAGGTGCAATCCGAGAGGTAATTATTTTCGGGTCTCAGGAGTTTTACGCACAGTATTACCGAAAAGCGGATCTAAAATTCCGAGAGGCTTCTGCGGTAAATGTTATAATAACCTCGAGTCCGCGGTTTGCTATGGAAGCTGTCGGAATGAGTGTAATAGCTATTTTGGCCTTTGTTTTGTTTAATAAAGGTAATGGTAATGTCGTCCCTTTGCTGGGAGCTCTAGCTCTTGGATCACAAAGGATGCTTCCAGTTTTACAGCTTCTCTATTCCTCTTATTCTACAATTAGTGGCTCTGACGCTTCGTTCCAGGATGTACTCAATCTTTTAGGGTCACCTCATGATCATAAAACGGCTGTAATCTCCGGTTCGTTGCCATTTGAAAAACAAATAAGTTTGGTCGGAGTAAGCTATAGATACAAGGAAAATCTGCCTTATATTTTTAAAGATGTTAATTTAACGATAAAGAAAGGGAGCAAAGTTGGTTTTATTGGAGAAACTGGATGCGGGAAAAGCACTTTATTGGATATCATGATGGGACTTTTAAAACCTTCAGAAGGACACATTTACGTGGATGACCAAAAAATTTCTTCGGAAAATTATCAACAATGGCACCAAAATATAGCAAATGTGCCTCAATCTATATTTTTAGCAGATACTACAATTCGGGAAAATATAGCATTAGGAGTACCAGAAGAAGAAATTGATGATCGAAGAGTTGAAAAGGTTGCCAAGCAAGCAAGAATTTACGACACAATAGTAAAATCTGACAAACAGTATGATACTTTCGTAGGAGAGGCGGGGGTCAGACTGTCAGGTGGTCAAAAACAGCGTATAGGTATTGCCAGAGCTTTGTTCAAGAAACGTAAATTAATAATATTTGATGAGGCCACTAGTGCTTTAGACGACGAAACCGAGAAAAATGTGATGGAAGAGCTCAATGCTTTAGATGATGATTTGACTATTCTCTTGATTGCTCATCGCGTGTCAACTTTGAGTGGTTGTGATCATGTTTACCAATTATCTCAGGGTAGCTTAAAAGAGGTAAAGGATTTTTGATTCATTGATTATTCAGCTTGGACAAATGTCATTTAGATGCTTAATATTTTTTGTTGAGTCACAAAAGGATATAGTTCAATCGGCTCGTTATTGGTAAAAAGTTCATTATTAAATTTATTTGCTCTTTGAATCAGTGCGATACTGAGGTGTCTCTGAATTAACATAATATACTCTCGTAACGTGTCACATTTATTAGGCTTGATATGATTATTTATATCCCAATTGAAATTCCCGTGCGTGAACTCCCTGGATATTTGTTGTTCTGTGCATCAGCTAAATCGCGAGGGCACACGGTAGTGATGGCGTCAGGCATAAGTCTCTTCTTACTGCTTCGCTGTAAAGCGCTTTTGAAAGGCTGTTACCTTATTAAGAACGTAAACATTCCTGATCGATCAAAAAAGGTTTATTCGAGATTTATACATCAAGGTTTTGACCTTTACTGCCAGGAACAAGAATCGTCAGTACTTTTTGGAAATTTTAAAAGTCATCTTGATGTTTTAAATATCCGCAGTGATCAAGTTATGCCATTCAAGGGAGTTTTTTGTTGGGGCCAAAGAGATTTCAAGGAGTACAAGAAATTTTTTCACGAGCAAGAACATATATTTCATGATGTCGGTTCTTTGCGGGCAGACATTTGGTCCACAAAATATATACAATTAAGAGCAAGTAAAAGATCAGAGGGTCAAAAGCCATATTTACTTTTTGTTTCAAATTTTGGCTATGTCATGGGCAAAAGACATTGGGCTGAAGAGTCGTTAGTTTCAAGGAGTTTGGAGCATTTTGAAACGTTAAGTCAAGAACAAACTTTTATAAATGCAATTGCACAAGAGAGCAAGATATGTAGCGAAATGATCAATGCTGTGAAACATCTTTCTCAAAAATACGATCAATATGATATTTTGATTCGACCGCACCCAAGAGATGATATTGATAAATGGAAACATATTTTTTGTAACAATAAAAATGTTTTTGTGACGGGTAACGATGATTCAATTAGTCATTGGATTCAAAATGCATGTGCAGTAATACAAAATGGATGTACAAGTGCATTAGAGGCTACGTTGCAAAAAGTACCAGTAATAAGTTTTGGGTCTGAAAGGATTTATGATGATCTTAGTATCCCAAACAAGCTTGGTATGAGAGCAAAGTCCTTACTTGAGTTAGAACAAGTATTAGAAAATATTCTGATACCTCAGAATTATATCCAAAGTCAGGATAAATCTGATGCATTACTAGAACCAATTGTATCTAGAAACGGAGACAGCTCTTCAAAGATTTTAAAAATAATGGAGGAGAACAGTCCATCATTGATGCATCAAGAGATTACTTTTGGGGATATGTTAAAAATAAAGGCAATTTTAGCTACTAAGAGATTTTTTGACTCTCTACGAAGAGTAATTGGAGTAAAAGATTTGGATGTAGATACTTTTGACTTTCGAGATAAAATATTAGAGCAAGATCTCAGGATTATCTGCTCAGTTTTAGATCTGAAAGAGCCTGAAGTAACAAGACTAAACAAAAGTTTCCTTCTAATCAGATAAACGTATTAAGGGCAACTATGGATCTTGCAGATGATTATCCCGATAGTGATATGATTGGGTGTCGCTTTTTAAAATTCAAGACCACATGCCTTTTGTTTATAGTGGCTTGTATATTTCAGTTTAGTTATCTCATCTCCCCTTGGCTCACATTTTTTATTCTTGACTGTGTATTAAGTGTCTACTTACTTAGTCTTTTTCAAGGTAACTTAAGATACCTGTTTTTTTTTCATCCTTTGTTTGTTTTTATTTCAGCACCATTTTTTCAGATTCCATATGACGAAATTGGTGTTGGCTTCACGTATCTTGACACTTTTAATATGGTAATCGATTCGACAACGCTTGGACTAAGTTCGGGTTTAGGCGAATACTACAGTGATAAAGAATCGGTATTTGGATTTGGCAAGGTATATTTTGGTATTATCCCGATCATTTTTCTTCCAAATTTAATAGCCATTGAGCCCGAACCTCATTTACTCTATTACTCAATGTCATTGTTTAGCTTGATTTATGTTGCCTTAGCGGCTTTTGTCTCAAGATTCTATAATATTTTGACTAGTAAAAATTTATTGATAATAGCTCTATATGCTACCGTTTCTCCCACTTTTCTTGAAATCAACTCTACTTTGCACAGATACAGCATGCTGATCGGCGGATTGTTTCTGTTTCTGCTGTCTTACATAGGCTTACGAGAAAAGAATAGATCAAAGAGTGATGTTTTTGGGTTATTGATTTTTACTATTATCTCAATCTTTTTTATTGGCTTTTCAAAACCTCAGATCATTTATGTGCTTATTATGTTCATAAGTCTTGACTTGTTATTTGCAAACAAGCTCCACTTGATTTCAAGAATTTTTATCCGAATGGATAGGAGATTATTTTTTGTTTTAGTAGTGTTCTTTCTTCAAATATTTTCTTTATTCATCTTGCCAGAGGAACACAAAAGTATTGCTGCCAACTATGGTGGTCAATTAACAGCTCTTGCTAATGTGCCGATTTTGGGTTTTATCTTACGTTTAGTATACGCTGTCTTATCTCCTTTTCCTTGGGTAGGTTTTGCTCAGTGGGAGCTCTATGGATTTAATTATATGTTTCTCTTCGTCCATATTATTTCAGCCTTTCTGGCGGCATGGATTATTTTGTCAGTAATTTTTTCGCTAAATAAGATATGGCAAATTGAATATCAGGATAGATTAATAATCATTTTTGGAATTTGTGTGCTTTTTTCTATCAATTTTTCTGCCATTGGATTCCATGTTTATTTAGCACCAGCCCTACCATTTCTATCAATCTTACTTTCTAATAAAGGGCTGAGAGTAAATGCTATTTATCCTTTAATATTTTGTATCACTTTGGAGGTTGTGGCTCACATGGCCAGGTTAATATAAATATGAAAAATGTTTTGAAAAAGATTTTGTGGTTATTGGCGCAAATAGGTATTCATCCGCTTGTTTTCATAAAATCAGTGAGAGGTTTACCATTTTTCATGAAAGATTGGATTCACTTTCGCAAAAGTTATTCAGGCAGGATGAATTTTACTCCTTGTTTGCATGATAGATTTGAAGAGGGAGGAGTAACTAAAAATGAGTATTTTTGGCAAGATTTATTAGTGGCGCAGTGGATTCATAGTAATAATCCCCGTAAACACTTAGATGTCGGATCGCGAATTGATGGGTTTGTGGCGCATGTTGCTAGTTTCCGTGATGTAGAAGTTATTGATATACGGCCTGTGAGCACTCAAATACCTGGTGTCTCATTCTACAAGGGTGATTTAATGAAAGGATTGCCTCTTTTACAAAATAAAAAAGAGGGAGGATATTGTGATTCATTATCATGCCTGCACACAATTGAGCATTTTGGACTAGGTCGTTATGGAGATGATTTAGATGTTCTTGGTTATCAAAAAGGTATAGAGAACTTAGCTACCTTGCTGGAGGTTGGAGGTATTTTTTATCTCTCCACCCCAATAGGAAAAGAGAGAGTCGAGTTTAATGCCAACCGGGTATTTGATCCAAGAACCATTATTGAGGTAGCAAAAAAGAATAAATTATCTCTGGAATCCTTAATAACTATTGAGAATAATCAGCCTCACAACGTATTAATTGATGAAGAGATTTTGGGAGCTTTAGCAGAAAAAAAATACAGTTTGGGTATATTCACTTTTAAGAGATTATAATTATTTTGGGTGCGGTAAAAAATAAAAAAGTCATAGCTAGAATAGTCGGAGGTATAGGTAATCAATTATTTGTTTACGCCGCAGCGCGGAGGTTGGCATTATTAAATGATGCAGAACTAGTTCTCGACACCGTTAGTGGTTTTAAATACGATTCAAAATATCAAAGACACTTCCAATTAAGACATTTTTGTCTCGATTTCAGAGAAGCGACATATCGAGAGCGTCTCGAACCATTCTCAGTTCCTCGACGATACTTTAAGAGGTTGCAGAGTAGAGTTTGGGGGTTTAAAAACACCTTTATTACTGATCCTAAAAATATTTTTGATCCTTCAATTTTAAGTTTCAAATTTAGTGGTGAACTATTTTTGGAGGGGTACTGGCAAGATGAGCGATATTTTAAAGATGCTGAATCGGTAATTCGCAAAGAGTTAAAATTCATACCGCCGACTGACGAATTGAACTTATCTGTCGCAGAAAGCATTCGGAGTAAGCTATCTATAGCCATTCATGTGCGGTTTTTTTTCGACCCTGATTCCGGTGAGAATATTAATATGAACTATTACAATTCTGCAATAAGAAGCATGGAGAAAAAGTTTAAAAATGCACATTATTTTTTATTCTCTGATAAACCTGATGAGGCTAAGAGAAAGATTAACTTGCCAAATCATAGGTTTACGCTTATTGGTCATAATTTTGGTGACGAAAACAGTTATGCAGATCTATGGTTAATGAGTCTTTGTGACCATTTTATTATTGCGAATAGCACCTATAGTTGGTGGGGTGCCTGGTTATCTGAGAGTAATGTTAAGTATGTGATTGCACCAAGTCTTGAGACTCTTGGTTCAGAGGATGCATTTGGTAATTTCAATAGAATCGTCTTGAATGATTGGGATAGAGTTTAGTAAAAAATACTGCTTTAAGAAGGATTAAGTAAAATGAGTGATGTTGTTCTATGCATTGGACCGTTCAACAAACCCTCCAACGCCTATCTTCGAGCGCTCTCATTTGAAAAACTAGGTTTCAAAGTTATACGAGTAAATGTGTCTGATGATTACAATGTATCAAGCCTTTTGTTTCGTATTTTAAGGCGATTTTTCTTGCGTCCACTGTTTCGTAGGTCATTGGTGGAGCTTGTGAAAAAAAATATCAGAAATTATTTGCCATTTTTGATTTTTGTAGAGAAAGGGGTAGATTTTGGAGCTATTGATTTATTAAGTTTTAAGCGAATATTACCTTCCCAGTCTAAAATTGTTCATCTAAATCCAGATGATCCATTTGGTTTTTTTAATGCCGGTTGGGATAAGTTTGTATCATCAATTCCTTATTACGATTTACATTTTGTTCCCAAGGCAAAAAATGTCGATGAATATATAAATTATTCAGCAAGATCAGTTCATGTCTTTGATCGATCATTTGATCCAAATTACCACAGAGCTATATCTTTGACTGAATCGGATATCAAAAAATACCAATGCGATGTGGGCTTCATTGGCTCTTATGCAAAAAAAAGAGAGCAAGTGATATATGAGATGGTGCTCGGTGGTGTGGAGGTGGCAATCTGGGGTGCAGGTTGGTCACAAGGAATATATTGGAATACTCTAAGAAATTATTGGCGTGGAGGCACTCAAACTGGGGAAAATTACATAAAAGCGATTTGTGGAATGAAAATCGCTCTGCACTTTGTTAGACATGAAAATCGTGATTTACATGATAGTCGAACATTTGAAATTCCAGCTTGTGGAAGCTTTATGTTGGCGGAGAGAACTGATGATCATGAGCGGTTTTTCGCAGAGGATAAAGAAGTTGTCTTGTTTGACTCTGCTGAAGATTGCATTGATAAGTGTATTTTCTATTTGACAAACGAAGAAGAGCGTTTACAAATATCGATTGCAGGAGAACAGAGAGTTCTGGGGAGTAATTATGATTACACTTCCCGATTAAAAGAGATGTTGGGAGTTATTTTAAATGACTAGTTATAAAAGTTATCAAAATTTTAAAAGTTGGATGCCAGAATCATTCGGGCAAACGACTATTGAGGAATCGAAATATTTTGAAAAAGAATTTCAATTAGTTAAGTCTAGCAATCTAAACAATATGCTTGTTGTTGAAATTGGATTTGGAAATGGTTCGTTTACTTCTTGGGCTACGAAAAAGGGATGTGATTATCGTGGCTTTGAATTAATACCTGAACTGGTTATTGTCGCCACAGAATTAGGTTTTAAAGTTTATGACTCTGAGATTCCTTTTGAAGAAGTTGTTTCTGATGAATCTGTTGATTATGTGGTTGCGTGGGATGTTTTTGAGCATTTAGATACCGATCAGATTACTCTGAAATTTTTAGAATGCTTTAAAGCTCTTAAGCCTGGAGGAAGATTGATGGCCAGGGTTCCATCTGGTGACAGTCCATTTTCAGGACCTTTGCAGAACGGGGATTTCACGCATAAAACTTGCTTGGGATCGTCAAAGGTCAGACAGATTTCAATTGCCACAGGGTTTGTGGTGGAGAGCATCAGAGCTCCAGCTCTCCCCATATGGGGAATGGGATTGAAAACTTTCTGTCGGAGAGCTTTGGTAACGATAGCGCAAAAAACTTTTTATCCTTTCCTTAAAAACATCTTTATGGGTGGCGGTGATGTAGTGCTGACCCAGAACATGATCTTTGTGTTAAGAAAGCCATATTGATGCACCAAATAAAAGTTTAAAAAATCGTTTTATTAAACAATTTTATTAGTTGGTATAAGATTTTCACGTTTCAACTACTTCTCTTTGTGAAGGATCATAATGTTCTATGAAAAGTAAAAAAGAAATTCTTGTTTATGCTCACTACTTCTTGCCGAGTAAAAATGCAGGAGGTCCTCCAAAATCATTGGCAAATCTTATTGATGGGATGAAGAATCAACTTAAATTTAAGATAATGTGCTGTGATCATGAGTTCAAAGCACCGTCTGATAAGTTTACAAATATTTCTTTGGGAGAGTGGACGAAGTATGGTGGTCGAAAAGTAATTTATCTCCCTGATACCTGGGTTAGTATGATAAAGCTTATTCGCGAGGGTTTTGATTCATCCTCAGATATTATCTACTTTAACTCTTTCTTTGATGTTAGATATACAATTTTGCCTATCTTGCTTCTGGGACTTTTTTCAACAAAAAAAATTATACTTGCCCCACGAGGTGAGTTCTCAAAGAGTGCCCTAGATATTAAGTGGAGGAAAAAGAATATTTACCTGAGACTTTTTAAAAGTTTAAAGCTGCAGACACGCATAGTATGGCAGGCATCTTCTTTGAAAGAGAAATTTGATCTCGAGAGATATTGGGGTTCTTGTATTAATCTTAGCGTTTTGCCTATCTTCCCGGACCCTGAATTACCAACATTGAGCTTAATGACACACAAAGTTTCAGGAGCCATAAGGCTAGTGTATTTAGCAAGAATAGCGAAAATAAAAAATCTTTTGAATTTACTGGGTAGCCTAAAATTGATCAAGGATTCCAAAGTTGAGCTAGATATATTTGGACCAATTGAAGATTCTGATTATTGGAAATCCTGCGAATTAGAGATCAATTCTCTTCCGAGTAATATAAAAGTAATATATCGAGGGGAGATTGAAAAAGAAAACGTGATAAACACTATATCCTCCTATGATTTTTATGTTCTTATGACTAAGGGTGAAAATTTTGGGCACACTATTTACGAGGCGCTCTCTGCATCCGTGCCTATTCTGATTTCTGACCAGACACCTTGGAGACGACTTCAAGAAAAGAATGCAGGTTGGGATTTATCACTAGAAGATCCAAACAAAATTAATAGTGCAATTGAAACAGCTATCAAATTGAATTCAGTGGAACTCAGAAAAATGAAAAAAGGAGCTTATCAATTAGCAAGTGATTATGTGCATGACTCGAAACGAAATGAGATTGCCCTTGATTTATTCAGATCATAAACGTGCTGATTCCATTTTTAAATTTAGGAAATAGGTGGTTTTAATCGATATCATGTTAGGTAACGATTTTAAAATATAGGTGATCAACTTTTGAGTTAATTTATATAGAGGTAGGAAAATGATTGAGCGTAGTATTGGAGTTATAGGACTTGGTTATGTGGGACTACCAGTTGCTGTCGCATTTGGAAGGAAAACATGCGTAAAAGCTTTTGATATTAACAGGGAGCGAATCAGCGAGTTATTGGATGGGAAAGATAGTAATAAAGAAGTCGATTTTCATGAACTAAAAAAGACGAGTATTGAGTACACGTCAAAAATTGAAGATTTGAAAAATGTTAATTTTTTTATTATTGCTGTACCTACGCCAGTTAACGAAAGTAAGACGCCTGACTTGTCATATGTAATTTCTGCAAGTGAAATTCTGGGTAAAATTTTAAAAGATGGTGACATAGTTGTTTATGAGTCAACCGTCTATCCAGGAGCAACTGAAGACGATTGTGTTCCAGTTCTTGAGAAATCTTCTGGCTTAGTGTGTGGAGAGCATTTTACTGTTGGATATAGTCCAGAGAGAATCAATCCAGGAGATAAAATTAATTGCTTCAACACCATAAAAAAAGTCGTAGCTGGTCAAAATAAAGCAACTCTAGATGTTATAGCTAACACATACGCAGCAGTAATTGATGCAGGAATTTTTAGAGCTCCGTCAATAAAGGTTGCTGAGGCTGCTAAGGTCGTTGAGAATTCGCAAAGAGATTTGAATATAGCATTTATGAATGAGCTTGCTTATATCTTTGATAAATTGGGAATTGATACTAATGATGTTATTGATGCCGCGTCAACAAAATGGAATTTTTTAGATTTTCGGCCAGGTATCGTTGGAGGACATTGTATTGGAGTTGATCCTTACTATTTGTCACACAAAGCGGAGAGGGTTGGCTATTATCCTCAAGTTATCTTATCTGGCCGAAGAGTCAATAATGATATGGGTAGTTTCATTGCGCAGTCCTCAGTAAAAAGGCTTATTTCGTTAGAAAAAAATGTCAAGGATGTGAATACAATCATATTTGGTGCAACCTTTAAGGAGAATTGTAATGATGTTAGAAATTCTAAAGTTGTTGATATATTTCAAGAGTTAAAGAGTTATGGTATGCAGGTGCAAGTCTGTGATCCGATGGTAGAAATTGAGAGCTTGGTTGGTATTTATGGAGAGAACGCAAAATCTTGGGGTGATTTAGCTCCAGCCTCACTTCTAATATTAGCGGTACCACATGAAGTTTTCAAAGAGCTCGATGTGCTCTCATTTGCACAAGACTGCTCAGTTATCGTCGACATCAAATCTTTTTTTGATCGGGAGTATATTGCAGATTTAGGACACTCTTTGTGGAGGTTATGATATGTGTGGATTAGCTGCTATTTTCTCATACGGTCCAAGGGTTTCCCAAGTCGATGAGGAAGAGTTGTTATCCATTAGGGATTCGATGTTAAATCGTGGTCCTGATGACTCAGGATTATGGCTATCAAGAGATAAGAGAATCGGCTTAGCTCATAGACGACTCTCTATAATCGATCTTACAGATTCTGCCTCTCAGCCTATGAGCGACAAAAGTAATCGAATTAAAATAGTATTTAATGGAGAAATATACAATTTTAGAGAGCTGAGCAGAGATCTTAAGAGTAAGGGATATTCGTTCAAAACTAGCAGTGATACGGAAGTTTTGATTTACCTTTATATGGAACATGGAACCAATATGGTTCATTACCTACGAGGTATGTATGCATTTGCGATCTGGGATGAACTGAATAATGGACTTTTTTTAGCTAGAGATCCATTTGGAATTAAGCCACTTTATTATGCAGATAACGGTGAGACCATACGTGTAGCATCCCAAGTTAGAGCCTTGTTAAAAAGCAGTAGCATTGATACAAGTGAGGAACCTGCAGGTCACGTTGGTTTCTTTCTGTGGGGACACGTCCCAGAACCGTTTACTCTGTATAGAGGGATCCGTTCACTTCCTGCTGGCACTGCACTGTGGATAGATGCCGAGGGTAGAAAAGAAAACAAGATATTCTTTAGATTGGCTGAAGAGATGTATGCAAAAAATGAAATAGATAAGCCAATCTCTCCTGATGAACTTCGTGAATCACTTCGCGAGGCGCTGCTTGATACAATGAGTCATCATCTTATTTCTGATGTGCCGGTCGGGGTTTTTCTTTCTGCAGGTATTGACTCAACTACACTTGCAACTTTGGCTCAGGAAGTGGGCATTGATGAGTTACGAACTATTACGCTCGGTTTCAAAGAATTTCAAGATACTGAGAATGATGAAGTGCCTTTGGCAGAATTGGTGTCTCGCAAATTAAAATCGAAGCATAGAACGCAGTGGGTAAGTCAAAGTAATTTTCATGATGAAAATCAGCGCCTATTTGAAGCTATGGATCAACCTTCACTTGATGGAATAAACAGTTATTTCGTTAGTAAGGCAGCTGCTGACGCAGGACTAAAAGTAGCCATATCGGGTATGGGAGGGGATGAGCTATTTGGAGGTTATCCTTCTTTCACGCAGATACCAAAATTGGTTAATGGATTAAATTTGTTCAATAAAATTCCTGAGGTTGGTCGTGGCTTCCGTTACTTTTCTGCCCCGATACTAAAATACTTTACCTCACCCAAATATGCAGGCCTACTCGAATATGGGGGGACGTATAGTGGTAGCTATCTTTTACGTCGAGGGTTGTATATGCCATGGGAATTGCCAGAATTTCTCGATGGGGAAATGGTGAGAGAGGGATGGAACGACCTGAATACTTTAGCGAATCTTAATACAACACACTCTGGATTAACCGATAGTCGTTTAATTGTTTCGTCATTAGAAACATCATGGTATATGCGTAACCAGTTGTTGAGAGATATAGATTGGGCAAGCATGTCACACTCACTTGAAGTTAGGACTCCCTTTGTAGATGTCCAGCTATACAGGGCTGTTTCGAGGTTGGTTAATAACGGGTGCACGCCAGGGAAGAGTAATATGGCAATGTCACCCTATTGTGCCTTACCGGACGAGATATTAAATCGAAGAAAAACTGGCTTTAGTATTCCTGTCCATCGTTGGCTGATGGATGATGAAAAATATCAACAAGGGCGTGGATATAGAGGGTGGAGTCACCACGTTTATAAGTCTGTCCTAGGAAGAATTAATTGAAAATTTGGAGGTAACCAGTACGTGAATTTGCTTAAAAAATTTCTAAGCTACGTTTTCATGTATGGTTTACAACGTACGGCAGTAAAGGCCCTTTATAAATTTGATAATGATGTCAGTTATTTAATATTGAGGATGATGTTCAGCGTAAAGTCACAAGAAAAAACACGTATTGTGTTTGTGGGACTAGGTAATCATGGATTCACTCTGTTGGCCTTTTTTGTTTCTGTGATTGCTAGGCATAGAATTAGTTTGGTTATTGACCCTTCCCCAAAATCCCAACAATTGGCAACCAAAGTATTAAAATGTCAGCATTACATTGATATTGAGAGCGCTATTGCAGATGGTGTTTTTTTCGGTGATATTATTTATATTGCCTCCGATCATTTGTCTCATACTCCTCATGCGATTGTTGCGGCCGATAATTTCAGACGCGTTTATGTAGAGAAGCCGTTATTTGTAAATTCCAAACAAATGTCTGATTTTTGGGAAATTTATGATAGTTCTTGTGACTTATATACTGGATTCAACAGGCCCTATTCGCCTCTATTTAAAGAATTTATCCATAATTTAAGTGATGATTTTCTGGTCACGATGGTGATTAATGGGCATTTTCTTTCTGCTGAGCATTGGTATCGAGTGGAAGGTCAAGGCTCTCGAGTTCTGGGAAATCTTACCCACTGGATTGATTTGGCTGTCCACATTTTTATGATTAAGCCGGGATTGAGTATCGTTAACATAGAGCTAACGAAAGGACGTTTGGATGATCTGGTGCTAATACTGACTTCAGGTGCTAAGAAAATATGTTTGTCGTTTTCAGCTAACTGTGAACCAAGCGATGGTGTTGAGGAATATATTTTTTGGAATTGCTCTGCTTCAATAGGGAGAATTCTTAATTTCCGTAAAATGCATTATGTTACGAAGGATGGTGCAACACGGAAGGTTAATAGGTTAACCAAAGATGTCGGCCATAAAGCTGCCGCACTTGCACCACTGTATGCTCTGGATCAAGACGCAAGAATTGCATACATTTCATCAGCTTTAGCTATTAAAGTTGAGGAAATGTACCTTGACGATACTACAAGTTCACACTTTAATTTAGAGAAATTATTGAGGAAAATTTAATGTTTCAAGTCTTGCAAGATATTAAGTCAGGTCAAACCAAAGTGGTAGAAGTGCCTCAGCCTCTAAATTCAGCCGGTCATAGCCTCATAACGTCATGCTACTCGTTAATTTCAAGTGGTACTGAAAAAATGCTCGTAGATTTTGGTAAATCAGGATTATTAGGTAAAGCTCTGAGCCAACCCGAAAAGGTAAAAATGGTTCTCGAGAAGGTCAAAACCGATGGCCTGCCACCGACTTATGCTGCCATTAAGTCTAAATTAGATGAACCAATGGAACTTGGATATTGTAATGTCGGTATGATAAAAGAGTCTACATCTAATGCCCTCACTCCAGGCATGAGAGTTGTTTCAAATGGCAAACATGCGGGGGTAGTCAGGGTGCCCAATAATTTGATTGCTCCTATTCCCATTAATGTAAGTGATGAGGCGGCGGCTTTTACAGTTCTGGGCGCTATCGCTTTACAGGGTATTCGGCTAGTCAATCCCTCCATAGGGGAAACAGTAGTTGTCACTGGTCTGGGTCTGGTAGGATTAATGGCAGTGCAGATATTAAGGGCAAATGGCTGCAGGGTCTTGGGTATCGATCCAGATACGGCTAAGTGTGAAATTGCGAGGCAATTTGGTGCCGAAGTTGTTGATCTTTCGAAAGATCAAGACCCAGTCCTTGTTGCCAACGCATATTCTCGTGAAAAAGGTGTCGATGCTGTTCTAATAACTGCGAGCGCCAAGGGTAATGGTGTTGTTCACCAGGCCGCAACTATGTGTAGAAAACGCGGCAAAATCGTTCTTGTTGGCGTTGTGGGTCTCGAACTGAGTCGCGCTGATTTTTATGAAAAAGAGTTGACGTTTCAAGTGTCATGCTCATATGGGCCAGGGCGCTATGATGATGAATACGAAGAAAAGGGTAAAGACTATCCTTTCGCCTTCGTGCGTTGGACCGAGCAGCGGAATTTTGAGGCGGTACTAGACTTGATGGATTCTGGCGCAATAAATGTCAAGCCGTTAATAAGCCAATGTTTCGCAATTAATGATGCGAAGACCGCGTATGAGCAGTTGGATGATCGTTCGATGCTTGGTATTCTCCTTGATTATCGCACATCAGGCGCGAATTTAACTGACACTCATGCAGTTAAATTTTCCGAAAAGCAGTCGAATAAAGGGTGCAAAGGAAATGTTTCTTTTATAGGAGCAGGTAATTATGCTGCTCGTGTCTTGATACCAGCGTTTAAAAACGCTGACGCAAATTTGATTTCTCTTGTTACCAGTGGCGGGGTAAGCGCCGTTCATCACGGAAAGAAGAATGGTTTTGAAATAGCCTCCACAGATGTTAAGCAGGCGCTTGATAAACGCACAACTATCGTTGTTATCGCGACACAGCATAATCTCCATGCATCTCAAACCATCCTCGCGTTAGAAAAGGGTAAGCATGTTTTTGTGGAAAAACCGCTAGCTCTTGCTCACGAAGAAATTGATAAAATTGAAGCCTCTCAGAAAGTTGCGAAGACCATGGTGATGGTGGGGTATAACCGCCGTTTTTCACCACATATACAGAAAATTAAAAGGCTTCTTGATGCTAAGCGTTCACCTAAAACCTTCATTATGACCATGAATGCAGGTGAAATACCCAAGGCTCATTGGACGCAAGATGCTGAGGTGGGCGGTGGCCGAATTATCGGTGAAGCCTGCCATTATATTGATTTAATGCGTTTTTTGGCTGGATCGAAAATAAAATCCTTTAATGCTGTGAAAATGGGTGAAAATAATTTTGTTGAAGTAACCGAAGATAAGGCTTTAATTTCACTCACCTTTGAGGATGGCTCTATGGGTTCTATCCATTATTTTGCTAATGGAGGAAAGTCGTTTCCCAAAGAGCGTATAGAGATTTTTTGTGATAATGCAGTTCTCCAACTTGATAATTTCCGAAAACTTCGCGGTTTTGGATGGAAGGGCTTTAACAAGATGAATCTTTGGTTGCAGGACAAGGGGCAGGAAAATTGTGTTGACGCCTTTATGGAGAGCGTAAGAGAAGGAGAGAAAAACCCCATTCCTCAAGATGAAATTTTTGAGGTAGCACGAGTTTCTGTAGATATTGCAGAAATGTTGAGGAATAAATAATCAAACTAGCTTGAGGTTATTTCATCTGCGCCGAATGAGGAAGCTTTTTCTTATATTTAATACCCTACGATACCTAAAGTGGCAGCAAATCTACTTCAGGTTAGTGCGGAGATTAATTAAACCAAAAGTCATCGAAATTTTTCAAGGGCCAAAGCCTAAGCGTTCAAAAACATGGGAACATCTGCCGCTTTATAGCAACAAAATTGATAGTCAATTAGAGGCATGTTTTTTAAATCATACTAAGAAACTTGATTTGCCAGCAGACTGGAACAACGAATCTCCAAGTAAACTCTGGGTTTATAACTTACATTACTTTGAAGATCTTCTTTCCAATAATGCTAAAGAAAAGCACAATTCCCATTTTCAGTTATTAAATAGTTGGGTTGATCAAAACCCAGTTGGATATGGTAATGGTTGGGAGCCCTATCCGACATCTTTGCGTATTGTAAATATCCTAAAAGCTTGGCTTGGTGGGCTAAAATTAGATGCAAAACTGTTAAGTAGCGTTTTCACTCAGGCGAGTTTTCTATCAAGTGACCTTGAAAGGCATTTATTAGGTAACCATTATTTTGTTAATTTAAAAGCGTTGTTATTTGCCGGTGTGATTTTTGAGAATATTCGCTGGATGAGCATTGCTGAAAGGGGTTTACTTACTGAAATTCCGGAACAGATTCTTGAGGATGGTGCCAATTTCGAACTTAGTCCAATGTATCATTCGTTGATACTTTTGGATATGCTGGATATGTTCAACCTAAGTAGGGCTTATCCGACTAAGCTATCAAATCAGTTAGCATCTCTATTAGAAAAGTATATCCCTAAAATGCTGACATTTTTGGAGGCAATGGCTCATCTTGATGGAGGTGTATCTTTCTTTAATGATTCAGCGGACGGAATTGCCCCAACAAAAGCAAAGATTGAAAGCTATGCTGAAAAACTGGGGTTTGAAATTAGTCCTCATGATTCTAATAGACCTCAAATTATTGATAACCCTAACAGTGGTTATATTTGCGCTATAGCAGCTGAGAACAAACTGATATTTGACGCATCACCAGTTGGGCCTGATTATATTCCAGGCCACGCCCACGCAGACACATTATCTTTTGAGTTATCCATTGGTGCTCAGCGAGTGTTTGTGAATTCGGGCACCTCTGAATATGGCTTGAGCCCAAAGCGGCTTTTTCAGCGAAAAACAGCTTCACATAATACAGTTGAAGTAGATGGTAAAGATTCCTCGCAGGTATGGGGTGGCTTTAGAGTTGCCAATCGAGCAGAGATAATTTCCAAGCATACCGAACTAAAACATGATCATAGTATTGAGTTACTTGCTGCTCATAATGGTTATAAGTCACTATTCGGTGGATGCATTCATGCGCGTAAATTAACTTTTAGTGAAAATAGTCTTATTGTTTCCGATTCGCTAGAAAGAACATTTAAGTATGCAAAATCACGTTTTTATTTTCACCCTGACTTGGTCATAAGCCTAGAAGACAATTTATTGAGAATTGAAGGTACAGAATTTACTTTGCATAGTGATCTAACAGGCAAGGTAGCTTCACTTGTCGACTCCTTTTGGTATCCTGAGTTTGGGGTAGAAATGCTCAACAAAATGCTAGAGTTACAGTTTGAGCAACCTCAGCTAGATATTGTGTTTAAATGGTCTAAACACTGAATATGCATATACTTTTCTTAACCGATAATTTTCCTCCCGAAGGAAATGCTCCAGCAACGCGAACTTTTGAGCATGCCCGTGAGTGGGTGGATAAGGGGTACAAAGTTACAGTAATTACCTGTGCGCCAAATTTTCCAGAAGGAAAAGTGTTTGAAGGTTACAAAAATAGATGGTTGTCAAAGTGCAAAATAGACGGAATTAATGTTTGGCGGGTAAAAACCTATGTCACTGCCAATGAAGCATTTTTAAAGCGAACAATTGATTTTGTTTCCTTCATGCTATCTAGCCTGTTTTTTGGCTTGTTTACCCTAAAGGTCGATGTTGTAATTGGGACTTCTCCTCAGTTTTTTACGGTTATCTCAGCTTGGACTCTGGCGAAATTAAAACGAGTTCCATTCGTTTTTGAATTGCGTGATATATGGCCTGCTTCTATAACCGCTGTTGGCGCAATGAGAGGTAGTTGGATAATCAATATCCTTGAGAAGCTAGAACTATTTTTGTATCGCCAAGCTGATTTGATTGTATCTGTAACTCATAGCTTTAAACCAGAACTTCAAAATCGAGGGGTGTCAGCCGATAAGATCAAGGTCGTCCTCAATGGTGTGGATTTAGAAAGATATAACCCCTTGCTGGAAAAAGATGAAAGTCTTGCGAATAAGTATGGGTTAAATAATAAATTTGTTATCGGATATATAGGCACCCACGGCTTAGCTCATGCACTAGAAAACGTAATTGAAGCAGCTGAGCTGATTACAAAAGAAGATAATATAAGAATTATATTTGTTGGCGGAGGAGCGGATCGGGCAAGACTAGAAAAAATAGTTCGTGAGCGTGGCTTAGAAAACATAGTTATGATACCTCGTCAGCCAAAGGATCAAATGCGACAAGTTTGGAGCTTGTGCGATATTTCTTTAGTACATTTGAAAGACTCACCTCTTTTTAAAACTGTGATCCCTTCTAAAATATTTGAGTCAATGGCAATGGGTTTACCTATCCTCATGGCCGTGCCCATCGGGGAAGCTACAGATATTATAGAGGAGTATAAGGCTGGAATTAACGTTTCACCCAGCTGTCCAAAAGAGCTAAGTGAGAAATTTTTGGCACTAGCAAAGGATAAAGAGTTAGTTAGAGCACTTTCTTATCAGAGTTTAAATGCTGCTCGAAATTTCGATCGAAAAAAAATGGCATTAGAGATGCTTAAGCATATAGAGGAAGTAGTAAGTTGAAAAAAGTAATGGTGGTTTTTGGTACACGGCCTGAAGCGATAAAAATGGCCCCTTTATGCCATAGATTGCGAGAACAAAAAGATATTGAAACTATTATCTGTGTTACTGCACAGCACAGAGAGATGTTGGATCAAGTGCTCAGTATCTTTGAGTTGACCCCCGATATTGATTTAAATGTGATGAAGAAAGGTCAGGATCTTTACGATGTGACCTCAAATATATTGCTCAAGATGCGCGACACTTTAAAAGAAGAAAAGCCAGATATAGTAATAGTGCATGGAGATACGACAACCACATTTGCGACATCTCTGGCATGTTTCTATATGGGCGTTAAGGTAGGACATGTTGAAGCGGGGCTTCGGACTCATGATATACACGCTCCTTTTCCTGAGGAATATAACCGGCTAAGCACGGGAATAATCGCCGATTATCATTTTGCACCAACTGATTTGAGCCAAAAAAATTTACTTGCAGAGGGTAAAAATAAAGAGAGCATTATTGTTACCGGGAATACTGTCATCGATGCTCTTCATCTGGTCTTAAAAACAGTAGATGCCGATAAGAATAAATCAAAGGATATAACTCTTCGGCTGAACGAGCGCTTATCCTTTGATTGGAAAGCCACTCGCTTTGTTTTGATAACTGGCCATAGAAGAGAAAATTTTGGTCAAGGTTTTCTTGATATTTGCGAGGCAATAAAAGAGCTGGCTATAAAGAATCCAGATACTCACTTTGTGTACCCTTTGCATCTTAACCCCAATGTGCAAAAACCAGTTAACGAAATTCTATTAGGAATAGACAACGTTTGGTTGATTGAGCCACTTGAGTACGAGGATTTTGTTTACTTGTTAAAACAGTCGTATCTGGTACTGACAGACTCTGGTGGTATCCAAGAGGAAGCGCCAAGTTTGGGTAAGCCAGTGCTGGTAATGCGGGAATTAACGGAGCGTCCAGAGGCGGTGGAGGCTGGAACAGTAAAGCTCGTCGGCGCTTCCAGAGAGAATATTATATTTAATATTGATCTTTTATTAAATGATGAAGCTCTGTATAAAACAATGTCGCGAGCCCATAATCCTTATGGTGATGGTAAAGCTTGTGATCGTATAGTTGAATATATTAAGGGAAGTTGAATGGTTTATAGGAAGAAAAGTGTTTCGGTGATCGGGCTTGGATATATTGGCCTGCCAACCGCTGCATTGCTTGCCTCTAAGGGTTATATGGTTAAAGGTATGGATATCAACGAACATGCGGTTGAAACAATCAATAAGGGAGAGATTCATATCTTAGAGCCTGACCTGGATGCATATGTCCGGTCAGCGGTAGCAAACGGAAAGTTGAAGGCATACTCAGAGGTTCAAGCAGGCGACATTTATATCATCTGTGTACCCACCCCTTTTCATATCGATTCTGAGCTTCCTAAACCAAATGTTGATTACGTGAGTGAAGCCGCCGAGAGCATAAGCCCTCACGTGAAAGGTGGGGATATAGTGATTCTAGAGTCAACTTCTCCTGTTGGAACCACTGAAATGGTAAGAGATGTTCTGCAGAAAAACGGAGTAGATACATCTGCCATTTTTGTCGCATACTGCCCTGAACGTGTTTTGCCCGGTAAGATAATGTCTGAATTGGTTGATAATGCCAGGGTTATTGGAGGGATCAATAGCCAATCTACGGAGATTGTTGCAGCTTTCTACAGAACTTTTGTAAATGGGGAAATATTGGAAACCGAAGCCAAGACAGCGGAAATGTGCAAATTAACTGAGAACAGCTTTAGAGATGTGAATATAGCTTTTGCCAATGAGTTATCGGTTCTGTGTGATAGTAATGGAGTCGATGTATGGGAGCTAATCAAGTTGGCAAATCATCATCCGCGTGTAAACATTCTACAGCCCGGTACGGGCGTAGGTGGTCACTGTATCGCAGTGGATCCTTGGTTCATCGTATCGCAAGATCTCGAGAATTCTCGGATTATCAAAACTGCCAGAGAAATTAATGACTCAAAACCAGATTGGGTTGTTGATAAGATCAAAGCAACGGCAGATTCAATGAGTACTAAGAAGGTTGTCTGCCTCGGCTTGGCATTTAAGCCTGATATTGATGATTTAAGAGAGTCTCCTGCAGTTAGAGTAGTTGAATCACTCGTGGAGCAGGGCTATGATGTTTCTTGTGTTGAACCTAATATCAATGAGCATAAAAAATATAATTTAATTGATATTAAAAAAGCCATTGCTCAATTTGATGTTATAGCTTTGCTGGTCAAACATAAGGAGTTTACCTCTAATATGATATTGCCTGAGCTCGAGAGTAAAGGTACGCTAGATTTTTGTGGTACATTTTCAAAATAAACGACGAATTAGTAGACCCAATATCTTAAATATTTCATCGGTGAGTATGTCTGCCATCCGCCTTTGAGCATTATCTTTTCCAATCGTTCGCCTTATTCAAGTAGATCAAGTTCTGCCCCCATTCTAAATGAATGATCTCTGAACAGTTTTTCATCTGAGTCCTTTTGTAGTTCTTTTAATATTGAGCTTATATTTGCTGGGTGTAGATTTTCTCAAAATGCCCATGCCTATTACGATACCTATACCAGTCCGAGCCGGTCAATGAGTTTAGGTGCGATATGAATGTAAAGGTCCCGATCCCCATCTTTAGAGAGCTGTTCATCCCGTCGGGCAGTAAACCTGAATATGTGCTAGAGATAGCTGCTTTTTTTGCCAGCATGCAGAGACAGGAGCGTTGCAAGGGTGGGCCTGTGTCACGTCGCTCCGCAGACAGCCACGAGCTGATATGTTACCAGCGAAAAGGTACCACATGGTTATCCAGAGAGGTGCGGCAGGGTTTGATTAAAAAAGTAACAAAACGAAGCCAAAGCCAAATGATGACTCGCGATAAATACCTTTATCAGGCGCAAAAAAAGGCTGCACGTTGTGCAGCCTTTTTTTGTATTTGGCTCCGCCTGCTGGGCTCGAACCAGCGACCCAATGATTAACAGTCATTTGCTCTACCAACTGAGCTAAGGCGGAAAGAACGCGCATTTTAGCATTAAGATCATTTGAGTCAATCAAGACAGCAATCGATAGTAGAGTTAAGTGATTATTTTTAACAATTTTAATGAATATCACTTGTCCATCTGAAAAATAAATAATACTGTGATCTCCGCAACAATTCTCTTTAGTTGGTTTGTATTTGGATAGATTATATTGAAATCTTTTTTGTGCTCACTTCTCCTTTCTCTGTGGATACCTATTGAATTGATAGCTCAGGTAGATTCTACATGGAGTCCTGCAGAAATAGAGATTATTAACAGTTATGATTTATTGCTAGCCAATAAAGTAACTAATAACTTACTTGCTAGTCATAAAATTTATGAAGAATCTCCAAACAAATACTGGCAATTCCTAAACGAAACATTTTTAGAGAATTGGGATTTTGATGCTACGACTAGAGCTCTGATCGGAAATGAGATTTTTAATACCCTTTCTATCTCACAATTTAAAAAACTATCAAGAACATTAGAAGTAACGCTTATTAGGTATGCTTTTGAAAGTTTATCCTTTTACAGTGAGCAAAAATTGAATGTGATCGATATAAAACTTAACGAACAACAGACTCTTGCTTGGTTGAAGATTAATATGGACTCATCAAGGTTTCCTGATATTCATCTGGATCTTCTACTTAAGCGTAAGTTGGATAGTCAATGGAGGGGCGTGGATTTTAGATTCAAAGGCATTACGTATGTAAATTTAAAGAAAAATAGTTATAGACAAGATTTTGAAGACCTTAAATTCAGAGGTTTATTGAGGAAGCTTGATGATAAAAATAAATTGTTTTTTAAAGAACTGTGTCAGAGTAAAGCAAATTATATAGACCCAAAAATGCCACCATGCTTATAGAATTATGATTAAAAATAATCGGTTATTCAAAATAGAGAGTTCTTATAAACCGGCGGGTGATCAGCCCAATGCAATCAATGAAATAGTTAGCGGATTGCAAAATGGTTTAGCGAGCCAGACTCTTCTTGGCGTTACCGGCTCAGGCAAAACATTTACCGTTGCTAATGTCATTGAGAATGTGCAGCGTCCGGCTATCGTTTTAGTTCATAACAAAACACTTGCTGCTCAACTTTATGGAGAATTTAAAGAAGTCTTCCCTAGAAATGCCGTGGAATACTTTGTTTCATATTTTGATTACTATCAACCTGAAGCCTATGTTCCATCGTCAGACACATTCATTGAAAAAGACTCATCGGTAAATGCACACATTGAGCAAATGAGATTATCAGCGACTAAGTCTTTGATAGAGAGGAGGGATGTCATTGTTGTTGCTACAGTGTCTTCTATCTATGGGCTTGGGTCTCCAGATTCCTACTTAAAAATGGTGTTGCATATATCTCGCGGGGAGCGAATCGATCAAAGGGCAGTTCTGCGAAGATTAGCGGAACTTCAATATAAAAGAAATGATATAGCTTTTGAGAGATCTTCCTATCGCGTAAGGGGTGATGTGATTGA
>CESZ01110372.1_pt1 | contig 53573 bp, 70 predicted proteins | sample 531081 | NCBI WGS metagenome assembly CESZ01 (sample SAMEA2621260, study PRJEB7988) | marine metagenome | biome: marine biome (ENVO:00000447); feature: surface water layer (ENVO:00002042); material: "saline water (ENVO:00002010), including plankton (ENVO:xxxxxxxx)" | depth 5 m | reverse complement strand
ACAAGTTATCGCTGCACTCTGAGGGATACCCAGTAGTTTTGCATACTTTTGATTTGTAAGGACTGCGTGGTCTTTCATTTCTTTTAACCATCTTGTAGAATCTGTAGTTTTTGATAAAACTGGATGATCCATTATACCAGTTAATGATACTCCTAATAATCTTTCTTCCTCTGTGTTTTGTTTCCATATCTTCCTCAAATATTTAAAGTTAGTTAATGTTGATTGAAATGTTCCTAGTATGGTAGCCATACGAACTTTTTCTTTTAAATCTTGTAATGTGTCTTCACTACGAACAATTACCTCTGACAAGTTACAAAACTGATATGGTCTAAGTATTATTTCAGAACAAGGGTTTGTACCCCAAGCATGTCCTGTTTCTCTACGACCATTCCGTGCAACTTGTTTGTCTGATGCTTCACGGTTAAACATGCCACGTTCACCAGACTTTGATTCGTACAGAGATACCCACTCACGCATGAATGTACCCATTTCTGGTTTATTCTTGTAGGACACACTATTATTCGCCAAAGAACGTTGTTTTTCTGTGTCATACCAATTACCAGATTTAGCGTGTCGCATCTGGTCATCCCCTAAATTAGATAAACTGATCAGTGCTGAACGTCTAACACCACCAACTACAACAACCTGTCCGACTTTACACATAATGTCGTGACATTCTATTGGATATAGTTTGCGGCCACTAGCTTTTTTAAAAGTATTTATTGTAAAATCAAATAGTTCTACAAGAGGTTCTGGTCCTGATGCCCTGCCACCCATAACCTTTAGTTTTGCTCCTGCAGGTCTAACAGATGACACATCCCATGTGGGAATCTGCCCAGAGTATAGTAGTGCAACCAACTCTTTGTAGGACTTTGCCCATCCCATACGACTATCTGCAACTGTAATAACTGTATCGCTGCGATGAAAGTTCTCTGCAATGATTGGTAACTTATCTACATTCTCTCGCTCTACCGAGAATCCAACACCTGTACCACACATGAGGATATACATACACTCATCAAACGCTCTAGGGTGATCAACAGGAATGTAACTACAATTATATCCACAAATATTATCTCTCTCTAATGCTTCCCCGGCAGTCATCATTGCTCTCATGGAAGGCATTACCTTTAGATCTAATATGTGTTGTCGTAATGCAGGATACAAGCCTATGTTGTGACTTTCTATATCAAAATCATACTCTTTCTTTACGTGTTCAGTAATATAATCTAAATACCTGTCAACTGTTTCATCCCAATTTTCTCGTTTCTTTTTATCTTCATTCCAACGAGCATAGCGTGATTTATGTATAAAGTCTTGATATGGTGTAGGTAGATTTTTCATGTTTAATTTTTTCCTTTCAGTTCCTCTTCCATTTTTAATTCTATTAGTTTTTGTAAGTACCATTCAGCTTTACGTAAATCTTCTACAGGCTTACCTTTGTATCTATATCTCCATAGATATTTAATTATTACCCCCTGTAGATAATATTCAAAGCCACTGTTTGTTGCTGATTCGATAGCATCAATACATTCTACTTTATCTTGGTTATAGTGTGGTGGTTGATTAACCATATCTTTTTTCATTGTTTTGCTCCAAAGTCTACTTTAATTACATTATCTTCTACAGGAATATAATCTTTATTTTTTATTCGTATTAATCCTAATTTTAAAATTGAACTTAAATCTATTTCCATCATTTCTAATATACCTTCCTGTGTTATTGCAGCAACACAAGGAAGTTCACCTTCTTTGTATGAACTGGTTGTATCATACGCAGTCAATGTAAATGTATCATCATCCATTTTATGTAGTATTATGTAGTATCTATCTTTCAACAGTGTCAGCTTTTCTATTTCTTTTTCTTTATCACTCATTTTTTAACCACTCCCTTGGTACAGTTTTTTCTGCCCAATCAAACCCATGCCTGTTGCACCAATCACCGTAGGTTGTTTTACTACTCTTATATAATTTATTTTTTGCATTTGCAAATACAAACCTAATATCACATTCCGGGTGTTGTTGTTTGACAAGTAACATTTTAGATCTATCCTCACGTGTTAAATGACCTTTTGCTTCTATGTATATATTTGTTTCTGGTATATAAAAGTCTGGTGTGTAGTGTCTAACCTTTGGAACATATGGTAACTTAATTGTTTCATATTGAAACTTAGCTCCTTCTTGTACCATTTTAACGGCTACGATTTTTTCAAACTGTGATCTGTATACTGACATTACGAGAATGTCTCCCTTATGTATTCCATTCTTTTTGATAACATTTTTGCCACTTCTGGGGAACGTTTTTCTAAAATCTCTAGCTCCCTTTGAAAAGGTGAAATCGGTAGGCATATAACAGTTTGACTCCATAAATAATCATTAATCTTTTTAAATTGTTTCAGCAACAAACTCTTATCTCGTGACTGTGTTTCTTCTCGTAGATAGCCATCATCTGTATAGTTCTCACGCAACGTTATGGGGATGCCTTTGAGATGACCTCTCAACACGGCTATCATCCTACCACCACCAAACTCTTTATGTGACTCAACATATAGAAAAGCAACATGTGGGTTTATTGTAATAAATTCTAAATCATAATCATCTGTATATACTAATGGCATTATATACTCCTCTGTACATATCGTGTATACCAAACTTGTGGTGGAGATTTTGCTTTTGATGTTACACGACTTTCAAGCCTTGCATCCTGCCAACAGTGTTTTTTATATTCACAGAAAGAACAAAGCTTTGGCATAAGTCTATTCTTTGTACGTACAATCTCCCCATCTTTCTTGTATGTTTCCCAATCATCTTTAAGTTTTGCTTTCTTAAAGTCTGCTCTTTTAACAACTCTGATAATATCTTCAGCTTGTTGCAAAACTCTCTTTCGTTCAGATCCATCATCTTCTGGTGCATCTACAACTGCCCACTCTCCTGTTGACTTGTTGATGACAATCCAACCACCAAAAGGAAGATTGTTTGCTTCACCATACAGATGCCCTTGTACTATATATCCAAACGCATCATCTTCTTTTATCTTATCATATCCATTGCCAAACTTATGATCAAACGAGTATGGAGATGCTGACTTTATATCCCATACTTTCTTTGTTCCGTTTTCATCAATAATTACATCAAGTGTGCCTTTTATATTTTCTTTATCTAACACAAGTGAACATGATTTTTGTTCGGCAACTACATCAATTCCTGCGGCCTTGATTACAAGCATAGCGACTGCTTCGATCAAATCACCGAACAGAAATCTCATTATGTCGTTGTAGGAACTTTCTTTAGAATACTTTTGCATCATAAGTATCTGTTGGCAAACAGGTCTACCTATGCCAGACATTCTTAAACTAACATCATCTCTACGACTAAACTGTTTTCGTATAGCCGTTTCGCATGAATCCTTGAACTCTTGAATAAGATGATCAGGGAGTTCAATTTCTCCCTGACCAGCTTTATCTAAAAACTCCTGTATACTAACCAGTAGCAGCATCGAAGTCTTTGGAGAGATCTGAATCTTCTTGAGACACATTACCCTTCAAAGCTTCGTTATGTTGTCTTATAACATTAGCATTGGCAGCATCGATAGAGTCCTTGAACATTCGTATTAAATTTTTATCCTCATCGGATAGAGAAGTCAAAGACTTACCTTCAGTAGGTACTGGTACAAAAAACGTAACAGAACCTTTCTTCATTTTAGAAGTTTTAAGATCAATCCAAATTCTTTGCATGATCTTTTTCTGTTTATTCAAACCGTTAATAAAGTTGTTTATCGGCATGAATCCAGACTTTTTAAAGTAACTGATGATGGGTAGGTTATCGAGTTCTACCTCGTTACCATCTGCATCTTTCATCTTACCAGACACGACCCCATAAATTACTTGATTACATGTGACTGCTTTAGATGTAATCAAACGAGGATCATCTTCTGCAAGAGTCTCAGCTTCTTCTTTCATTAGGCGACCACATCTATTACCACCTATTGTATCAGCAAAGTCTCCAGACAAACTCGCTTTTTGGACTGAATTGCAAATAGGTCTACCCTCATCTGCATCAAAAAGCGACCACATGAAAGACCTCATAAACACCCTCAACTTGACCTCTGGTGCGTACAAGTATCGCCCTTCATGCCAGACTCTCCAATCCCCCTTCTTCAAAGATTGTCCAGAGTCCGTTTCCGTTTCATAGTTAATAGCCAATTTAGATAACTCATCTCTGGGTTGTCCATCATCTTGACCTGTTAATGCCATTAGAGCTTTATCATCATCATTCTCTAATGCCGTGACCATCTTATCGAACTGGTCATTAATCGTTGCTAAATTATTTATTTTAATTTCTCCTTTTAAAAAGTTAGCGATAAATTTATTCTACTGGATAAACAACTTCGGTGTCAAGCCAATTTTTACCTTTTTTTATTTCAATCTCAACAGGCATTAAGTATTTGATTTTATATCTTTTTTGTAGATCTGCCGCAACACCCAACATAGAAACTTTTAAAATTTCTAAAACATGTAACTCTTCATCAGGATGACAATCTATCACGATTGAGTCATGCACCGTATTACAAATAAGAGACTTATATGGTTGCAATCTTTTATCTAATTCAACCAAACAACAGGGCAATATATCTGCAGTTGCAAATCCTTGTACAGGATAATTACATATAGCAGTACGGTTTGTTGCAGTACCCCAAGTTGTCCACTGTACATCTGGGAAACAATATCTGCGGCCAGAGGGCAACATGATCTGTTTTGTTTGAACTGCTTCTCGTTGCAACTTATCATGCCACTCTGTTACACCTTCATACTTTGCCTTAAATGCTCTGTAATATTTCTGTTGGTCTGGTGTGCCTGTTACACCACCGTACAACGGTTTGAACGTATCAGCTTTAGCAGTCTGTCTATCGCAACCAATCACAGATGCAGTATAAGCATGTACATCCACACCATCTTTTACATCTTTATATATCTGCGAATCATTTGCCAAAAATCCTGCAACTCTAAACTCCAACTGTGAATAGTCTCCCTCAATAATCGAACCACCCTCGAACCTGCTTTCAACCACCTTACGTATACGAAACGTAGATCCACGTGGCATGTTCTGAAAATTTGGGTTTCTTGACGATAGACGACCTGTAGCAGTAATGCACTGCATAAACTCTGGATGTATAAAATTATTCTCATCAACATTGTTTTCCATTCCCTCTACAAATGTACTAAGGTATGTACGCAAAGCCGAGTATCTAACATACAGTTCAACAAATTCTTTTGCAGCGCCACTAAGTGCTGGCAACATTTCTTCAAGAGTTGTCTTATCTGTTTTAAATCCTGCTTGTGCAACATCCTTTGTGTTTCTTGGCACAATACGCAACCCTGCAACTTGTTTACTTTGAGAGTAAACTACACCTGTTGCATTACAATTTTTACATAGCCTGTTAGCTTTTCCTAATTGTCCGTTCTTTAGTTTGAAACGTACTCTTCCAACACCTTCACATGTACCACACTGATACCCTGTTGTTTTCTTAATCACTTCAGTATTGTTTCGTATTGTACGAGCAAACAACTCTTTGGACATTTTCTTTCGCATCTTTATCTTACGAGTTGCACCACGCATCTCATGCCCAATATTAAATATCCTTGTCCATGTTTCTTTGTTGTTTATCTTCCGGGAGTAAAATAACATAGACCTATCATCTGCACTGTTAAGATTAATTGGTGTGTCGCCCATGACATCACTAACAATCTGTTTCAAACGTTTGTCTATAGTAGTTAGTTCGTGTTCGTATTCATTCCGTATATCATTGAGTGTTTCAAGATTAACTTTTATTCCTGCGTGTTCTATCTTCGCAAGAACATTCGTCATATCAAGCGACAAACGCAGTGTCGGCAATAGTTTCTTCATCTCCAAATAACTCCTCAAATGTTGTGCCAAAGGCTTCTAATTGTTTCAATGCAACTTGTTCAGTTGCTTCAACGTCTGCTATACCATACTCTTCAATTATGTCGTATGGTATATCATAAAATGTTTTACCATCTTTTAAATATCCGTCAACAAGACTTTTCTTTTTCAATGCACCATAGCGTTCGGCTACGCTCTGTAATCCCAAACTCCAACGTCTTGAAGATGAAAGGATATACTCAGCAACCATAGTATCATAAAGGTGATTATTATAGACAAAGCCACAATCACGCAACCAAGTAATGTCGAACTTGATATTGTGACCGATAAGGACATCAACGTTGTCCAAAGACTCCTGTAATAACTCACCACCCTTGTAGTCTGGTTTGCGAGTAGAATGATTGAAGCATAAGTAAGAGGTAAGGCTACCCATATACTTATAGCCAACGCTAACGAGCTTGTTGCCGAAATAAGGTAAGGGAGTAAATCCACCATTAGTCTTCTCCTTGTGTGTTGTTTCTACGTCTAGTGTCATGCATATCATATTTCTGTTGCCTTTCTTTCTTTTTGTTGTACTTCTTCTTATCAGGTATCATTCTACGTCTATCACGTGCCATCATAAGAAATCTAGCTATTGGGTTTATCTTCTGCATTAATTTTACTGTTATTAATATTGGTAATTACTACATCACTATGTGTTGGATTCATTTGATGCCCAACACCGTGACCTATATCTACTTGCTCCACATGCCCTTTTAAAAAAACAACTTCACCTATAATATCACGTATAGCCCATTTTTTCATATGTTTTATGTGACCCTCTATAGCTTTATCTAAAGTTTCTCCTTGTATATATTCAACTCTACTGGTTGGTTCATCCATTTGAGTATCGTATCTGCCATATGCAGTATAAACAACTGTGTACTTATTCATTAATAATATACTCCATGTTCGACATCAATGTTACAATTCAACATACCATGCCATCCGTTAATTTTATTTTTTGAAATACAAATGTGTCGCACAACATTCTCAACTTCACTTGATCCTGTTTTGCCTATGCCTATAATAACATCTGCTTCTCCTGCCTTACCTGTCTTACTATTGTCAAGCATTGCATAGTCAATGAAAGCACGATCATGTGCTTCATAGCTTGCTTGAGACACTGCCCACAATAAAAGATTACCACGTTTTGCAACTTCCCTAGCAAGTATATATATTTCTTTTAGTCGTTCATCTCCACGACCAAAGTCACCTCTTACTTTAAATTTATCCAACTGATCACAGAACATTATGTCAGGCTTGTTCAACTGTGCATAGTCGTTCACCTCTTCGATAGATGTTCCAACTGAATCCATAATCCGTAAATATGGTTTAATTTCTTTTCTATACAGTTCAATATACTTTTCACGGTCTGTGTTTAGTTCTTGTTTTGTCACATTAAAGTAACTTTGTATAATCCGTAGTTTTATGTTTACGGCAGGTTCTTCGTTTGCCCAGTAAACAACTAATCTTTTCTGTCGTATGTAACTAGCACATAAGAACGCACAAAATGTCGTCTTACCCACCTCTGGTCTGGCAAATATTATCCCAAGATTACCTCGCCACATACCCTGCAGCACATCCCCTATGATGCCCCAATCAAAAGGAAAGTCAGGTTGTCCAGCACCTTGATCAAGCAACTCTCCAAGATCCATGTCAACTTCAGTATATGTCGTTTTGTTTTCCATACGACCATCTTCAACTGTATCCATGATACGTTGCAACTCACCAAAGTCTTCACCTTGTCCTGTAAATATAGATATAGCTTTCTCACCAATAATCCTTGCCCTGTCACGCAACCAAAAGTTCTTAACAACATCCATCTGTAAGTCGTGGTTGTTTGCATCAGGTGGTAATGACTCAACAACAAGAGATAGTTCTTTCTTCGATGAAGATGGCATGGCAGGATGTTTGTCAACGTGCAATGCAAACAGTTCATCTTTTGTCAGATCTTTTTCATAGTTTGTATGTGCGTATGAGATACTTCTGAACAACTCTTTCAGTTGTCCTGTAAACATTTCTTCGTCTAATATGTTTTTTACTTTGTTAAAAAAGTCATGCTTCAAACAAAAGCCAATGACCTTATGATCAACCGATATGTTTTCTAATGATTCGTTCACGTTCGTTACCCTTTAAAATTTTCAGATCATCTGATAGTATTGCAACTTTGCAGTTCACATAATGTGAAATCTTTTTTGTCATCTCTATTGCCTTGACTGTCGCATCTTTGTCAAGTGCAACTATTGCATTTTTATATTTCTTAATAATGTCAACGTGTTGTTGCAACAAACTTGTTCCCATCAATGCAATCGATGAAACTTTGTCAGCTATACTACACGCAGATGGACAATCTTCTACGATGAAAATGTTGTCACTATCCTTATGTATGTGAAATCCAAAGTTTGTCTTTCCGTATCTGTACCACTTTGGTTTTTTGTCAGCCAACGTTCTCCCCATTGCATCAACTACCTTACCTTTGTCCTTTACAAGAAATGTCACTCTATCGAAACGAATGTCATACATAATGTCAACACGATTGTCTAAATACGCTTGATACGAATTAACTGAGCGTACATAGTCAACAGCCTTTTGATTACGTGATAAAGGAACAAAGGTAGTTGGTAGTTGAAATTCAAAGAAAGGAGTATGTTTTATACTTGACTCTGACTTCTTTTCAAACACCATTCGAGAATTAGTTTTTGTCAGCCGTTTGCCTGTCACACCTTTGACATCACAGTCAGCATAAAAACAATTATACATTCTCTCATAACCATTGTCAGTCACACTTAACGTGTTCTTCTTATGGCACGATGGACAATCCATTCTTAATCGCCCATTGGGTTGCAAAGCCAAATCTTCAATAAATGTTTTCACCCAAGTATAACTCATAGTTACATGATTAGAATATAACAAAAAGTATTGTCAAATAATTTTTTTTATTTTTTTTGTTGACAGATAGTTTTTTATACATATTATCATAGTTCAGAGGTTCAACCCAATAGATAAAGAAAGGTAGGTCTATGACCCAATATTATAGTAAAACTAAACAAGACTATGTAAACATAAATGATATGCACCATCAACACGTATGGTATGCATTTAAAAAACTTTGTGATCGTCTAGAAGAATTAGGTATATGTGAACACATATGGGAAGATGATTATGCTTTTTGGAATCAACATAAGTTTGTTCGTAAAGATGTATACGAATTAATGTTTGATAAAGCGACACGACAAGATAATACAATTGAACATCTTTTAAATAAGAATAGCAAACTAAAGAAAAATGCTAATTCTAAAATGGTTTTTAAATTAGAACAAGAAGTATCTAGGTTAAGAAAAGAACTTAAAAGACTAACTAAAACTAATAAAGATATGTATCATTCATATTTTAATCCTCATTTAAAAAATAAAGGACATAGATATGTGTTTTCTAATATTCCTAATGATGATAATGGTCGATCACTTGTAAAGACAATGAGGTTTTATTTAAATAAGGACACATACAATATGCGTGTGCGTGGTCAATATTTAGATAAGTCTAAATTAGAGAGAGGAGAAAGTTGGAGAACATACGATGATGGTCAACCATTAAGTAAGTCTAAATGTATTCGTCTGTATATAGATAAGAAAAGGGAGAGTGCATAATGGCTAGTAAAGACAGATCAACATATAGTAAAATATATATAAATCAAATTCTTGAAGAAAACAAAGCCTTTCGTTTGCTTGTTGAGTATACAATTAAAGACTTACAAGATTTAGGATGGGATTATGATCGTATGTCTACGAGTGGTCAACAAACATATGATCGTCTATCTAGAATGTATGCAATGAAACTAGAGGGGGAAGATAATGCCGTATCTCAATAATCATTTTCATATATATGATCATCAATCGGAAGTATCATTTCAAATAATTGGTAAATCTAATTTTATGAGATGGTTGAATGATCATGCAAATAATGATAGGTATTCTTTTTTTTCTACCTATACAAAATTAAATTCTTATTTAAAAAATTTACAAGAAGAAAGGAAAATATATGAGTGCTAGGAAAGGAAATAAGAACGCTTTGAAAAATAAGTGGTGTATCATTAAAGGTGTATCTGAAGATGGCAAGGTGCAGTATCAAGTATCTGATGACGTTATCGATATGAGAACTATATCATACGACTTTGATACATTTGAAGATGCCGTAGATCGTTTGAAAGAGATTAAGTTGGCAATACTTAATGGAGATGATTATGCGAGTGTATAGTGCTTTCAATGGATACAGTGGTGCTAATGTTGCTCTTGATCGAGCAGATAAAAAAGTAACTACATACTTGGCAAGTGAAACTGATAAATGGTGTAACGCAGTAACAAGATATAATTATCCTAAGACTGTATTCATAGGTGACATAACTAAAGTCAATCCAAATAGTATAAAGGACATTGATCTAATGATCGGTGGATCGCCTTGTCAAGACGTATCATTCAGTGGTAAAGGTGAAGGTTTGGTCGAGGGTAAACGATCAAATCTATTCTTTACTTGGTTGGATCATTTGAAAACAATCAAGCCAAAATATTTCTTATTAGAAAATGTCAAGATGAAAAAGGAATATGAGAATATGATTACTATGGCATTGGGTGTTGCCCCAATGATGATACCATCTAGTCTTGTCAGTGGACAAAAACGAGATCGTTTGTATTGGTTTAATTGGAATTGTGATTTGCCCAAAGATAAGAATATATATCTACGAGATGTAGTTGAAGATGGAGCAGTTGATCGAGATAAGTCTTTCTGTATAGATGCAAACTATTGGAAAGGGGGTAACTTAAAATCATACTTTGTAAAGAACAGACGACAGTTAGTATTTGACGATCACAGATGTATACAAGTTGGTATCGCAGATATAAAAGGATATGATGTGATTAAACGAGTATATGCACGAGAGGGTAAAGCCCCAACTCTTACAACTATGCAAGGTGGTCACAGAGAACCAAAAGTTGTATGTGGTCAAATGGTTGGTCGTAAGATCAATCCTAAAACTGGTAAACGAGATGACTACAATCCTAACATCAAAACTGAGCAACGCATTGAGTTGAAAGGTGATGGTAAAACTGGTGCTTTGACAACTGTACAAAAGGACAATCTTGTTGTCACTGATAAGTATTGGAGAGCATTGACACCACGAGAATGTGAACGCTTACAAACACTAGCAGATGATTATACTTTGTTTGGAGATTTTGATGAGTCAAGGTATCCATCTGATGACGACTACGATATAAAAGAAATATCCAAGACACAAAGGTACAAGATGCTTGGCAATGGTTTCACAGTAGATGTCATTGCACATATTCTGAGGAGTATGCCAAATGGGTAGACCTAAAAAATTTAAAGAAGATGTCAAGATGTACAACATAGCATTGTCAGTGGATATGTTCAAAAAGTTGTCAGCTATATCTTTACAAGAAACACAAAATAGTTTAGAACATATAAGTATAGCCGATCTTATTAGATCAAGTATTGAAGTATTTGTTGAATGTTATGAAAAGGAGAATGTCAATGGGAAGAGTTAAAGATATGTGTATGGATATGGAAGAAAAGTATATTGATCTGTCCATAGATAATGTCAGTGATTGTGAGCATATAGAAGAGTATTTCAAAAAAATGTCAGCCCATTCGTCTTTAATCGATTGGAGAGATGATTGGAAAGAATGGTCGCACGAAATTTTGACTGATAACTGGAATGAATATTGGTCGAAATATAATCCTTAAAAGAATTTTTTTATCCTTTCGCTTTTAGGGATTTACTTAATAGGGTTATAGAAAAATCTATAGCCCTATTTTTTTATTTGACTATCTAAATGAATGTGATATTTAAGATAGGACAAGAGCAGTTATGTTAAAAGATCGTATGGGGTTGCTCTTGAGTTTACCTCCTATAAACTGATGTTAAGCCCCATACGATCGCCATTAAAATGAAAGGATTTAAAATGGTTAAAATAGTATCAGATGAGTTGATCACTCAGATAAACGATCAATTAAAAACTGTAGTTGAAGATGCAGTTAAAAAGTATATCGAAAATATGGATTGGTCACATGAACTAGATATATATGGTCTTGTTCAGGATGAACTATCCCAAATGGATATGTTGGATTATATGGATACAACATCCCTTGAAAATAAAATTGGTGATCAAGTAGATCATGCAGTTTCTCAATTAACAATACAGAGAGAGGGTTAATTATGAACAATGATAATATGAAAAAGAAAGCATTTGATAATGTACTACAAGTGTTTCATGCAACTACAGAATTAGAAATTTTAGAAACTGATCTGACAGTTGAAGTTTCTAAATTAATTCGTAAAACTTTAGAAAATTCATCATTAGATTTTATAGATGGGGATACTTTAGATATTTTAATTGATACTAATATTGATATTGAAAGTATTGTTTCAAAAGCGTTAATTTTAAATAAAGAAAGGGATTAAAATGACTGATCAAATTGATATTGAAGAACTAATTGAAGAAAAAAATCAAGTAGGTGATGTTATATCTTTTAAGACTAACATTCCACCAAAATGGAATGTATCATTAGATGACTGTGGATATAAACAGTTGCCCAATGGTACTGAATTTGTACATGGTGATGTACGCAATATTAGACTGTTCGAAGATGTTGGAACAGTTGAACCAGTTCCATTATTTGTAGATAAACCATTTGGCGTAGGTATGGGAACAATGCAAAAACTTGAAAAGTATCGAGGGCTTATTTCAACGCATACTGGTGATGTTTTAAACTGTCGACCTATCTCTGATACTTACAAACTTGTTAATCATTCAGAATTATTTGAAAAGCAGGGAAAGCATTTGCAGGATAACAGTGATCTACCTTTAAACAATGTTGAAGTAATTGATCGAGTTTACGAGAATGGTAGACGTGCTAGTCGCACAATTCATTTTAATGATCTTAAAATGGATGTAGGTCAAAATGATCTTGTTAAATGTCGTTTAGATGTTTTTAATTCTGTTGATATGTCTTGGGCTTTTCAAGTATTTAGTGGTGCTTATAGATCGCTATGTCGTAACACTCAGGTATTTGGTGGTGAGAAAGCTTATCAACAAAAACATTTGCATAGTAAAAATTTAAATGTCGATGCTTTGCTTAACAATGCAAATACAAGTCTGTCAGCTTGGAATAATAATAAAGAACAGATGATAGCTTGGAAAAGGTCACCAATTTCAGATAAAGAGTTTGCAACGTTTTTAGCAAATACACTATGTCAAGTTGATCGAGGTGTTGGCAGTCGCTTGGTTGCTGATAGTGAATACAAAGTCAACAACAAGTTATTAAACTTTTTGACGCAAGTATTTCAAAAAGAAAGTCAAGACTGTGGTCGTAATATGTGGTCGGCTTATAATGCTCTGACTTATTGGTCAACCCATACTGATGCAGAATATGTCGATGTCGATGGTAAAAGTCAGCGTATTGGTGAAACAAAGTCAAAACACACTGTTCAAGTCCTGAGACAAAATAAAGTCAGACAATTGTTGTCATCTGATGCGTGGAATGAGTTGTCACTGGTTGCGTAATGGGTGATTTTATTTCAGCAATTTATAAGCTTGTCATAATATTTGTCCTAGTAATAATTATATTTCAAATATTTAATTAAGTTTAAAAACACAATAAAATAAAAAGGGATTGTATATTTACTTTCCCTTTTTTTTGTGTCTATACTCCTGAACAAAATAAAAACTGAAAGGTAAATAAAATGATAAAAAATAAAGAAAACACTTATGGTATTGGATATGTCAAAGTTAAAAACATAAACAACCGACCTAATCAATTTATAATTACAACTCCAGATGCTGAATATTTTCAAAGTTATGAGAGTGTTATTGCAATGCGAACATGGAAGAAAACATATTTAGATATTAATTACTGGGATTATTCAACAACAACTGGAAAGTATAGAAATATATTTTTAAACGAAAATAAAAAGTTGACAGAAACCAAAATAAAAAATAATACTTACTTACTGGCTAATTTAAACCAGTAATTTAAACTTTAATAACTTTGAAAGGGTTAAAAAATGCAAAAATTAATTAAAGTAAATAAAGACTATATGGATAATATGGTTGTAGCTGAATATAAAGATTTAAATTTAATTGCTCAGCAAGTTCGAGCAGTTAAAATGCAAATTGACGCTTTAACAGAATTATTAGAGCATCAAGGCATTACTTGTTATGGTTCATCTAATAAACAAGTTAAATTAAAAGATTATCAATTAGACGACAAAGATAATTTCATTGTTAAAACTACTGAAAGGCAGTATTAAGATGAATGATTTTACTCAAGATATTGTTTATTGTTCTGCTTGCAATAAAGGACAATCAAGATATTTATTTGTTCAAGAAAATAATAAATATATTTGTGTTGCGTGTTGGTTGCGTGATGCAAACAATTATAGAGCAGATAAAAAGGTAGAAGATAAAGTTGATGTTTATAGAAGTAACTACTTTTCATCTAATAGCTAAATAATTAAAAAGTTCTCCCAAACTTGCCCTCTAGTTTATTCTAGGGGGCTTTTTTTATGTCTAAAATAAATAATAATTATGTGATTGTATTTATTACATTGTATGTTTTAAATGCTATTTTTGCACACACTGAAAGACACTATTAATAATAAAATGTATTGAAAATATAAATGTCAATGCAAGTTTGCACACACACACACGCAAAAAAGACTATTATTACAAGCTTTACTTGTTGCAAATCTTTTATATTGTCTCAAAGTTTGTCTTGCTATGGTTATAATAAGTTTTTTACTCTATATGGTACAAAGGGTCACTGGGGGTACTCTAGCATTTGCTAGCAATCTAGGGATATTTTTTATATTTTAGGGTTTTATGTATGGGAAACTTTGCAACTCTTTAAGTATACTCAATAAAAAAGCCCCATATGCAACGCATTGGGGCAACTTATTAGGTATACTATATATTTCCTCGGCAGGTTCAACTGCATTGTACAGTCTGAAACGACTTTCGTCAACCCCCTTGACAAATTTTTTTTAAATTATTATTATATATATATATTATAGGTGCAAGATGTCACATTGGCTCACTTTAAGGCTTAATTTGCATCCAGTACGTAGACCTACGCACCATAATTACCGAGTTTATAATGAATTTACTACCAGAAAAAAGAAAATCTACAAAGATTTCTGAAAAAGAAGAACTATTTCTACAGAATTTGTTTGAAAATGGCGGCCATGTGGTTGCTGCAGCAGAAAATGCTGGGTACACAAAGGGTTCTGCAGGATATTTACGTAGTAAACTAGCCGATGAGATCATAAAACGATCAAAAAACCTACTCGCTAGTGCTTCTGTGAAGGCTACCAACAGGTTAATCAGCATGATTGACAGCCCACAGATAGAAAGAGGGGATGATGTGCGTTTAAAAGCCGCAGAGTCGTTGTTAAACAGAGTTGGGTTAGGCAGAGAAGAAACACATAACCATAATGTACAGGCATTACATGGAGTAGTGCTGTTACCAGCGAAGAAGGGAATAGAAGTAAATGGCTAATACAGCAGGACCAAAGGGGTATACACGTAAACCTTATCAACAACCACGTGGAGCAGATAATAGTTTAGATAGTTATAGAGATAGAGTGTTTCTTGGGAAATCTCCTGTTGAAAGAGCAGGACCAAAAAGATTTATTAATAAATTTGATAAAAAGCAAGAAGGTATGTTGACTTTTGGTGAATATAGAAATGGGGATTATATAACTGGAAGAATACATATGAAAGATTTGCCAAAAAGCACAGACTAATGCCCTCACGTGGCCGCCCAAAGAAAGATCCAAATGCTCCGAAACAATCTTACAATGTTTCATCATTAGAACGAGCTAAGAGAGCAACTCGTAAAAAACTTGCAGCCGAAAGAAAACAAGCAGAGAAGGCGGCAAAGAAAGTACAGAAACACAGACAAAATGCGAAACGTATTGAAAACACTGCAAAGAACCTTACTAACGGAACTTCAAAAGTTGTGGACTTGGGTGATGAACTCAATTCGTTACAACCTGTATCTGATCTGGTCGAAGATCAGGAAGTTATATTTAGACCTAACAATGGTCCTCAAGAAGAATTTCTATCTTCCTCTGAAGAAGATGTGTTATACGGTGGGGCTGCAGGAGGGGGCAAGTCTTTCGCTTTGCTTGTTGATCCTCTTCGTTATTGCCATAACCCTAATCATCGTGGTCTTCTCCTAAGAAGAACTCTTGATGAACTGACAGAACTGATTGACAAGTCAAGACAGTTATATGTAAAGGCTTTTCCAAAAGCAATATTCAGAGAATCAAAATCTACATGGGTGTTCCCATCAGGAGCAACGATGTGGTTTACATATCTAGATAGAGATAAAGATGTTACACGATTTCAAGGACAGGCTTTTAACTGGATTGGGATTGATGAGATAACACAATACCCTACACCATATGTGTGGGATTACCTACGTTCCAGACTGCGTACAACAGATGATGAGCTAAGACCCTATATGTCTATGCGTTGTACTGGAAACCCCGGAGGAGTTGGGGGGTGGTGGATTAAGAAGATGTATGTTGATCCACATCCTTCAAATGAAGCTTTCCCAGCTACGGATATAGAAACTAATAGACAATTACTATATCCAGAGGGTCACGAGAAAGCAAGGCAACCGTTGTTCTACCGTAAATTTATTCCAGCACGGTTGACTGATAATCCCTATCTGATGCAAGATGGTCGATACGAAGCCATGCTCAGATCGCTCCCAGAAGTTGAACGGAAGAGACTTCTTGAAGGGGATTGGGATGTGGCAGAGGGAGCCGCCTTCCCAGAGTTCTCAAAAGTAAAGCACGTTGTTGATCCATTTGAAATGCCAACTAACTGGCCCAGAATACGTGCAGCAGACTATGGATACGCAAGTCCATCATGTGTCTTGTGGGGGGCAATAGATTGGGATAACAATATATGGATCTATCGAGAACTCTACGTAAAACAACACACAGCAGAACAATTAGCTGATAGAATATCGGAACTAGAGCAACTTGATCCGAAACCACATTATACAGTTCTCGACTCATCGTGTTGGAACAAAACAGGCTTTGGTCCTTCGATTGCAGAGACTATGATGCGTTTAGGAGTGCGTTGGACACCTTCGGATAGAAACAGGTTGCAGGGTAAAATGGAAATACATAGACGACTTGCAGATAACCCATTGACAAAGTTACCAAGAATCCGTATATTTAATACATGTAACAACACTATTCGACAACTAGCAGGGATACCGTTGTCTAAAAGTAATTCAGAAGATGTTGACACAAAAGCAGAGGATCATGCATATGATGCCCTGCGTTATCTCGTTATGACAAGAATGAGTGGTCATGCATCAATACATAAAAGTTTACAACACATAAAAGAACAAACATATCAACCAATGAATAGTACGTTTGGATACTAATGGCAGTTTTTAACGAAAATTTTGAAAAGAAAATATCAGAATCTGGTGAATTACGAAAAGATTTTCTAAACAATACATCTTTGGGTGAATTGATTGATAGCACGACACGAAAAGATGCACCTAAAGTAAAAAATATTTTAACGGAATTGGGAATTTCTGATTTAACTTTAGGTCAGATAAACACCGATAAAAAAATAACACAAGAATTTGTAAATGTTTTAAAAGGTCGCACATTAGATGATGGAAGTGATGCGTTTGTAAAACCACTTATTCAATCTTTTGGTGAAATATTTAAAGAAGCAGGGTATATACCACCCAAAGGAACAAATCCTGTTCGTAATCTAATAAAAGAAGTTTTGGGTGAAAGCCAAGCAAAAGAATTATTTGATGTATCTATTACAAGAAAAAATCCTTTAGCTTATAAAACTCTTGAACCATACAAAGCTCTTAAAAAAGTTGCAACTAACTTAGTAAAGTCTGATCCTAACGCTGGGTATCATCTATTAACAATGATACAAGGTGGATATAGACCATCAGATTTTAAATCATTGCGAATAGAAAATATAGATTTTGAAACTGGGGAAGTAGTAGGTTTAGAAATAAAAGATGAATTAGCTAGAGCTAAAAAAGAAAATAGACTCCCAAAACTTAAAGCTGGGTATTTTCCACAAGATGTTTTAGATATTTTAAAACAAGCTATTGGTGGTAGAACCGAAGGTTTGGTTTTTGAAAATATTTCTGCAAATTCAAAAATTATTAATAAGGCTCTTAAAAGAGAAAATATTCAAGTTAAGTATTCTGTTGAGGGGGTTAAAAAAGAAGGCACATTAACAATAGAAGATGTTCGCAAAATGCACGAGTCAAATCTTGATGCACAAGGTGTAGAACGAGGTAGTGTTATGAGAAATGCCTTAACATTAAGAGGGGATAAAACTGTAGTTGGTGGGTATGTTGCTACAGCAGGAAACATAATAAAAATGGAAAAAGCCCATCTAAAAGCTTTTTCTGTTCAAGCAATAGCAAATGGTAATTCTACTATTGCACAGTATTTAGCAGATGTCGGTATACCAGAAGAAGCTATTAGCTCACGAACCAAAAAATATAAAGTTACAAAAAAAGTTTTTGAAAATATACCACCATATCTTCAAGAAAGAATTATAAATGAGAATCCAGATTTACAAGGAGTAGAACTTGCTGATAAATCTGTTTCTACCACTGAGTTTACAGTAGATTCTACTCAAGCTGAAAAATACCAAGACCTGTCGTCAAAAAAATTAGAGACACAGATAATGGATGAAACCATTACACAAGCAGGTAGACAAGATGAATTTCTTGCAGCTCAAAAAAAATTACAAGAGGGTAAAGAATTACAGAAAGCCGAAAAAGCAAAACAAATTTTGGAAACTGCTAAAACAGGAACTAAAGAAGCTCTTAAAACAGCATCAAATTTTTTTAAGGGCAAATATGGATCACGAACTTTAAAAAGTCTTACTGTTCCTGTAGCAGGTGCTGTTGGAGTAGAAGCGTTAAGACAGATGGGTCCTATCGGAGCATATTTTTCTGGGGCTGAAGCTAGTGAGTATATTCAGGAAAAAACAGGAATGCCTTCAGAAATAGCTACACCGTTAGGCTATGCTTCTGAAGCATTTAGTCCAGTAGCACCTACAGATATAAAAATGGCAGAACAAGTAGGTAAAGCTGCTTCTTTACCAGTTGCACAAGCAGCATCACAATATAAAGAATCTTTTTTAGATCGAATACGAAACCAATTATCACAATTACAAAACTAAAGGGAGGGCAATATGCCACAAGGTAACTACAACTATGATGCAGGGTACATTATGAACTCAGATAAAACATCTGTCGATGACCCAATGGGATCAAACCAGTTGACTCGTGAAGGATTGCAATTTGATACAAGAGCATCTCAAGATGTTCTTACTCAAGATGCACCAAAGCAACAGTCAAAGCCGACAGTTGAAGCTTCATTGTTTGCAATGGCAGAACAGAGAGACTACTAATACACAATGTCTGATAACTTTCTTGAACCAGCCGATGACGAGCAGGTAGTTGTTGCGACCCCAGAGGATCAACTGCCCGGTCTTGTTGGATATATAAAAGAAAAATTTGATGGGGCTGAGAATGGGAGATACACCCATGAACAGCGTTGGCTGACTTCGTTCAAGAACTTTAGAGGTATCTATGATTCTAGTACAACTTACAGAGAGTCAGAACGATCTCAAGTTTTTATAAAAATTACAAAGACAAAAGTATTAGCGGCCTATGGTCAAATCGTAGATATACTGTTTGGGTCAAAGAAGTTTCCAATTACGATTGAACCCACACCTGTTCCTGAAGGAATAGCTGAATATGCACATAAGAAAACTCCTCTTGATGATCTTCAAAAACCTCAAGATCCTTTTGGATATGAGGGTGATGGTCGAGAAGTTCTTCCCGGTGCAATGGAAGCAACTCCTAAAAATAATGCATTAGGTGGTCTTTCTGACAAGTATGAAGGAATACCCCTTGTTGAGGGTGCTTCCAAGATTGGTGAAGTACAAATATCTCCTGCAATGGAATCAGCGTTAGTTCTTGAGAAACAAATACAAGATCAGTTGCTTGATACTCGTGCTGTAAATACAATGAGAGCTGCCATATTTGAAATGGCTATGTTGGGTACAGGGGTTGTAAAAGGACCTTTTAATTTTTACAAGCGTGTTCATAAGTGGACAAAGGGTGATGGTGGAGAAAAACAATACACACCTTACGAAAAAACTGTTCCACGTATGGAGCATGTATCTTGTTGGGATTTCTTTCCTGATCCAACAGCAACATCTATTGAAGATGCAGAATATGTAATACAAAGACATAGACTTAACAAGTCTCAGTTTCGTGCATTAATTAATCTTCCATTCTTTGATGCTGTAGCTATTGAAAATTGTGTAGCTAAAGGTCCTAATTATGAAGACAAGTATTACGAAGATACAATAAGAGAAGACGAAACAGAAGCAAACTACCAAGAAAATCGTTTTGAAGTATTAGAATACTGGGGTGTTTTAGATGCCCAACTTGCTAGAGCAACAGGTCTTGACATAGCTGATTCAATGTCTGATCTAGAACAAGTACAGATAAATGCTTGGATTTGTAATGGCATGGTGTTACGTTGTGTATTAAATCCATTTACACCTGCAAGAATACCATATCAAGTTGTTCCATATGAAGTAAATCCTTACCAGATGTTTGGTATTGGAGTTGCAGAAAATATGGAAGACTCGCAGATGCTAATGAATGGTCACGTAAGAATGGCTATTGATAACTTAGCACTTGCAGGTAATCTTGTATTTGATGTAGACGAAGCAAGTTTAGTTCCGGGACAGAACATGGATGTGTTTCCGGGCAAGATATTTAGAAGACAATCTGGGGTAACAGGAACAGCTATCAATGGACTAAAGTTTCCAAACACAGCACCAGAAAACTTACAGATGTATCAGATAAGCCGACAACTGGCTGACGAACAAACTGGTATACCTTCTATACTACACGGACAAACAGGTGTAACAGGAACAGGAAGAACTGCTGCAGGGCTATCTATGTTGATGGGTGGAGCAAACCTGTCGATGAAAACTGTTATAAAAAATATAGATGATTATATGCTTAAGCCATTAGGTGAAGCATACTTTCAGTGGAACATGCAGTTCAATGACACCACACCTGAAATACAGGGTGACTTAGAAATAAAGCCCGGTGGTACAAACTCAATAATGCAGAAAGAAGTACGAAGTCAAAGACTGACAGCGTTGTTGCAAACTGTATCCAATCCAATGTTAGCACCATTTATTAAGTTGCCAAACTTAATGAGAGAGTTAGCTATCGCACAGGACATTGATCCTGACAGCTTAGTAAATAATTTAAACGAAGCACAACTATATGCAGAACTATTAAAGGGGTTACAAAATGCTCAACAAACAGCAAGCCAGCAAACTCAGCCCACTGGTCAACAACCAACAGGCATGGGTGGCACTGGAGGAACACCTCCAGCACCTAACAGAAATGACGGTGCAAGCGTTGATGGCAGCCCCACTGGAGTCGGAGCTACGCCAACTGCAGGGGAAGCTTCGTTTACTGGAAACCCTCAAAGGGTTGAAGAGTGAGTATATGGCCGCACAAAATTTAAAGGATAACTAATGATAGACGCACCTGTTTTTCCAATAATTAACAACCCCAATGAGTATAGGCGAGGAAAGTTTAGTTTCTTTCATACGTATTTTAAGTCTTTATATCCTAGCATGTATAATGATATGTTAAAAAATATGGGGCAAGACACAGAACCTACACCAGATCCTGCACCACAACCTACAGATCCTATAATGATGCAACCTCAAAGACAAGAAAAATCTGCTGAAGAAATTGCCGCAGCAAATAAAATAAGGATGCAGGATAGACTTGCAGGTAAGTATACAATTCAAGGACAAGTTGTAGGGCAACAATTACCAGAGTTCACAGGGGATGAAAAAGGAATTAATCCTGTAGTTAATAAATGGATAACAGGAAAAGAATCAGATGATGTTTTTGAAGGGTTAGGTAAATTAGGAAAAGTAAGTATATTTAGGGGATTAAGTAAACTTAATAATCCAGCTCACGAAAAAAATATTCAACAAATGATACAGAGTAAAGGCGAAATGGGTGGTGCTGCAATGTTGTACGATCCATCAACAAATAGTTATGTTGGTGTTAGCTTAAATGAACAAGATTTAGGAGAACAAACAGCTTCACTTATTAAAGGTATCACAGGTATTGATTCAAATAAACGATATAATTTTGTTGGTAATTTACCCCCTGTTGCAGTATTTGGTGGTGAGGTCTACGATACGACAAATGCAAAAGATAGACAAAACTTAATATTGGCTATTAAGAGTGAAGCTCCAAAACAATTTAATGAGTATATTAATAGAGTTGAGACAAATGTAACAGGAACAGAACAATCATTAGATGTCTTTCAAAAAGATACTAGAGAACAAACATCTACAGATGAAACGGTATATAGTTCTGCAGGGTTAGACGATGCGGCAAAACAACGTGCATTAGATGCAGCACGTGATGATAGAGAGCGAGAAAGAGCAGAAGCTCAAGGTAAAGCAGATGCAGTAAAAATTTCTGACAAGGTAATTCAAGATCAATTTAAAGCTGAATATGACCTTAGAGAATTTAACACTGGTGGCTTTATAGGTGGAATGAACCCAGATCAGGTAACAGATGCACAAACTGTAGCTGATGATTACCCAATAGATTCTGATGATGGCGACTTTATGATTAATGCCGCAGCGATAGAAAAAGATCCACAAAGATTTAATGAGATTATATCTGCAGGATTACAAAAGGCACGAGAAAAAGGTATTGAAGTTGGAGATATTTCAGGAGTTGGTATGGATGAGTCTGGAGATGTATTAGCATCTAAAGGTGAGTTTCTTGTTAAAAAACCTCTTGCTGAAACTATTGGATACGACACATTAAATCAATTTAATGATCAAGGCAAATCAGAAGTTGACAGACGAGTTGCAGCATCAGGTGGGTTTTTAGATGGATACGCAAATGGGGGAGAAGTTGACCTTCCTGCTACTCGACCTAGTGCTGGGTTGCTTAATTTATATGATGCAATAAAAGAAAGATTTCCCGGAGGACTTGAACCTGCAAGAAAAACAACAAAAGAGTTTTTAAATCAAATGTCTGATGAAGAAGCTTTAGCTTTAACAGCTATTACAGAAGCCAGTATCTTAGGTGAAAAAGGACTTGAGAGTGTAATGCATGTTGTAAACAACAGAATAAACTCTGACTATCAAGATTTTAAAAGCCAGTTTAATGTAAAAGATGTATTGAACAGACAAACTGCTGGTGGTGCATTTCAATTTACAGGGCTTGAGATAAAAGGTGACAAAAACTTTGCTGATCTACGAACACACGTAACCGAACTTGTAACAAACCCAAAAGCATACAGAAATTATATGAAAACTGTTGACATAGCAAGAGATGTGTTAGCAGGAAAAAGAAAAGATTTTACAGGTGGAGCATTGTTTTATTATAATCCAAAAGCTTCTACCTCAGAAGATTTCAAAAATAAAGTAGCAGATAGAACTTATGTGCCTATATATTATATGAGAGGAAAAGGATCACAACATATTTATTTTTCTCCTCAAGATATATATAGACCTGAGTTACCTGTATCTAAACCAGAAACTCCTGCTAAAAGGATACAGAAGAAATTTGCACAACCCAGTTTTTTAGACGATAAAGTTGATTTAAGTGGACAAGGTATGTTTGGAACATACTTACAAAATAGACCTTCTTTACAATATTAACTCCGTTTAAAACTAACGTAGCTACCTGCAATAATGCAGCCCTACATAACCGAGCAGCCACCCCAAGCCATGTGGCACTGCTAGAAGGAGAATTATCATGGCAAAAAAACCAAGCGGCCACAGAGCTAATAAAAACAATGATTCCTTTGGAACTATAAATAACGAAAACCTGTACAGAAACGCATATCGTAAAGACGTTTACAAAGATGATGAAGAACAGGAAGTAGAAACACCCCCTGCTGAAGAAGCAGCCACGGTAAAAGAAAATACAAGTTTCGTTGAGTCAAAACAAGCTGACGAAGTTGACTTTAAAAAAAGATATGATGATTTAAAAAAGCATTATGATCAAAAACTTGAGACATGGAAGACTGAAAAAAGCGAATTAGAAAACGCAATAAAAGAATCCGTAGCTCAAAAAACTAATGTTCAGATGCCAAAAACTCCAGAGGAGTTAGAAGAATTTAAAACAGCATATCCAGATGTGTACGCAGTTGTACAGACTGTTGCTCATCAACAAGCCGAAGAAAAATCAAAAGAACTTCATCAAGAGTTGGAAACAATTCGTGAACGTGAAAAGAATTTGGTTGTTCAGAAAGCTTATGAAGAACTACTGAGAAAGCATCCTGATTTTGATGACATTAGAAAAGACAAGAAGTTTCTTGATTGGTTAGAGACACAACCTGCATCTTTAGCAGATGGTATATATAAAAACAACACAGATGCTTTATGGGCATCTAGAGTTATAGACCTCTACAAAGCAGATGCTGGCATAGTTAAAAAACCAAAAGCAGTAAAACCAACTGCAGCATCAGCAATAACTCCTGCAAAAGCAAGAGAGGTAACTGTTGATTCTAACGCTGGTAAACGCATATGGAAAGCTTCTGAGATTTCTAGACTCAAAGCACAGGAGTTTGAACGTTTTGAAAAAGACATTGATTTAGCTAGAATAGAAGGTCGTATTGATTTTAATTCTTAATTTTAACAACTTTTAAAGGGGAAAAGCGATGGCTTTTGATACATCAGCAGGTTATGCTAACCTGCCTAGTGGTAATTTTACACCGTCTATTTTTAGCCAAAAAGTTCTTAAATTCTTTCGCAGAGCATCGGTTGTAGAAGATATAACTAATACAGACTATGCTGGCGAAATTGAGAACTTTGGCGATACGGTTAATATTATCAAAGAACCGACAATCACAGTTTCATCTTATACAAGAGGTGCTGTGGTTAACACTCAAGACTTGGCAGACGACCAAATTACTATGGTTGTTGACCAAGCAAACGCATTTGCGTTTAAGATTGATGACATTGAAGAACGTCAATCACACGTTAACTTTGAAGCATTGGCTACATCATCTGGTGCATACTCTCTCAAGAGAAAGTATGATGCGAATGTTTTAGATTTAATGGCAACCAACGCAGGTCTAAACGGAGAATCAGGTGCGACTACAAAACAAATTTCAGGTATCGGAACATTAGGTTCTGCTCTTGATATTGGTGGTGCAACTACTCCGGGAGATACTGCTGTAAATACAATGCTTGTAATGGCAAGTGCATTAGACGATCAATCTGTTCCAGAAGAAAACAGATGGTTTGTTGCACCACCATTATTCTATAAGCATCTATTCTCAGCAGGTGCAAAATTTGCCGAAGTTCAAGTAACAGGCGATCAGACATCACCATTAAGAAATGGTCTTGTGTCTCTTGGTAACATTGCAGGATTTTCATGCTACAAGACTACAGCATTAAATTCAACTGCTGGTACTGATGAGGTAACAATATCAGGTCTTGCTACTGATGGTTCTGAAAACGTTCTATTAGCTGGACATATGTCATCAACTGCTACTGCATCTCATATTGCAAAGACTGAAGTAGTTCGATCAACAGAAAGTTTCTCTGACGTAGTTAGAGGACTTCACGTGTTTGGTCGAAAGGTACTCAGACCTGAAGCAATGTGTCGTGCTGTCGTTAGCTTAGATTAAGGGGGGGATTAACTTATGGCTACATATAATAACACCATTACTGGTGGTGGCACTACAGGTCACATATCTGACGCTGCTAAAGCTTACGTTAGAACTTCTAAAGTTTGGGATACTGCTGATGGTGGTACAGGTGGAGATGTTGTTCAAATGATGGACATCCCTGCCGACACTATGATTATCGGTGGATGCCTTGAAGTTCTTGAAGCTAGAGGTAACGGACAGATAACTTTGGATCTAGGGTATACTGGTGGAGATGTTGATACATTTATTGATGGATCAGCATGTGCTGCTGGGTTTTCACCTTTCCTAAACGCTGCAGTTGGAGCATCTGGGGCAAACCCAAAAATGCTTACTTCTGCAGATACTATTGATGCACTCATCCTTGATGGTGGGTCATCTGGGGAAAGTGCGTTACGTTTTCGTATTCACGTTGTAATGTGTGACGTTTCTAAAAACCCAGTAGAATCTGCAACAGTTTCAACTGGAACTTAATACTTTTTATGAGGGGGCAGGGTAACTTGCCCCTTCTAACTTTAACAAGGAAGTTAAATGTTACTTCAATTACTAACTCCAGAAGAGGTAGACTTCTGTGTCAAAAATACCTGCCAAATGGAAGATGGCTCAAAATCTAAGCCACTCACAGGATCAAAAAATAATGAAGAATCAACAAACATGCCTGATAAGGTACGTGAATTAATAACACAAAGAATATACAATAATCCATTTGTTGATGCAGTAATAAACCCTACAAAAGTATCGGTAAATTTTTATAACCAATACAATGAAGGGGGGCATTATGATAAACATATAGATAACTTCAAAGCTGAACCCAAAATAAATAATACATATTTTGACTATGGATTTTCTATATGCTTAAATAGTGATTACGATGGTGGAGAATTTATTGTTGATAATGAAATAGGTCAGATACCCTATAAGTTACAAGCAGGACAAGTTCTTTTCTTTCCTATAATATATGCTCATACAGTCGCACCAATTAAAAAAGGAGTGCGAAAAGCAATTATAGGTTGGATGTCTACTAACATAACATATGAACAAACCTATATACTGCGTAACATATATGATGTTAATATGCATTTTGTAAAAGAAAATAATAATGAAATGGCTGTAAAGTCTACTTTAACACAAAACTATTTAAAAAAGTTATGGGGAAAATAACTTAAATTGATCTGGATTCTAATAGTATTTTTAATAGGAACAGACGTAAAAGAAGAAATATATTTTCAAGATTTAAATATTTGTTTAGAATATTCTAATAAAGTACAAAACCAAAACAACCATCAAAGAGTTGCAGGGGATAAAATATACATTAAAGCATACTGTATCCCAAAGAAAGAGAATAAATAATGGCATCTAAAAAAGGCGATATGAAAGGTCACACTATAAAGGGTGGACACAAGCGACCCACTAAAGCAGGTGCTGGAATGACTAAGAAAGGTGTTGCAAAATACCGAAGAGATAACCCCGGAAGTAAACTTAAAACAGCCGTTACAGGTAAAGTTAAAAAGGGAAGTAAAGATGCAAAGCGTAGGAAATCATATTGTGCTAGATCTGCAGGACAAATGAAAAAGTTTCCTAAAGCAGCAAAAAATCCAAACAGTCGATTACGACAAGCAAGGAGAAGGTGGAAATGTTAAAAGGGGGTCAAAAAAAATTAGATAAGAATAAAGATGGCAAAATTAGTGGTGCTGACTTTAAGCTTATGAAAAAAGGTGGAAAGAAAAAATCCACTAAAAAGAAAAAAGGTGCAACACCTAAAAATAAAGCTTTATATGCAAGAGTAAAAGCTGAAGCAAAAAGAAAATTTAAAGTATACCCATCAGCATATGCAAATGCGTGGTTAGTGCGTACGTATAAGAAAAGGGGTGGAACTTACGCATAATGGCTAAACCCAAAGGTGGACTAACAAAATGGTTCAAAGAAGATTGGCGAGATGTTAAAACTGGCAAGAAGTGTGGCAGATCTGGTAAGGAAAAGAAATCTAGACCGTATCCTGCGTGTCGCCCTAAATCTGTAGCGAAAAGGATAAGCAAAGCAGAAGCACGTAAGAAAACAGGACCTAAAGCTGTAAAATGGTCTGTAACTGCTTCTGGGAGAAAACGCAAAAAAACAAGGAGAAAAGCGTAGTGTGGATTCCAGTAATTACAATTTTATGGGCATTGGGGGATAATGCAACATGGGTAAACTTTCCAATGGTTAATTTTCCATTTACTTCATCAGATAATTGTTACAAGTATGTAGCAAAGGTAAGATCTAGTATAACACAAGATCCTCAATATTTAAACGGATATAGCACTTGCGTATACATTGGTAAACCAACAGGAGAAAACACATAATGTTTCAAGCATTGTTAGGACCGATAAGTGAACTTGCAGGATCATTCATGCAAGGACAGATAGAGAAACAGAAAGCTAAAGCAACATTAGCACAAACCAAAGCTGCAGCAGAAGCAGAGATTATGAAGACTGCGGCAACCCATGATTCAAAGTGGGAAATAATAATGGCACAGGGTACTCAAAACTCGTGGAAAGATGAAGTGATTACAATCGTGGTGTTGATTCCAACAATTTTAGTATTCATTCCCGGTATGGAAGATGTGGTTAAAAACGGATTTCAACGACTTAATGAATTACCAGAGTGGTATACGTATCTTTTATTCTTAACAGTTTCTGCTGGATTAGGAATAAAAGGAATAGATAAATTTAAAAATATGAGGAGTAAATAATGGCTGGAATGAAGAAGTCTAAAGCAATGGCTAGAGGTGGTAAAAAATCTAAGGCTATGGCAAAAGGGGGTATTGCAAAAGGCATAGCTAAAATTAAAGGTAAGAATGGTGCTAAAACAAAAATGAAGTATGGTGGCAAGAAATCTAAAGCTATGGCTAGAGGTGGCAAGAGATAATTAGTGTCATACCTTATAAGTAACGTACCCCATTTTCATTGTTGGGTACGTAAAGAGTTTACTTGCAATCATCAAAGGTATCATGGCGAATTTCTACACGCTATGGTTATTGCAGTAAACACTATCCCAGACCGATCACTAAGTTTTCAAGTTGTATTTACAGGATGTGAATCAGATTTAGAAGACGGTATGGAAAATATACATGGGGGAGCAATGTGGGCTAGGATGCCAATACAAGCTTTGGTAGCCGACATTCCTGTAGATGAATGGCCCACTCCCATGCAAGATCATTTAGCACAACCTTGGGATTGTGAATCAAGACATCATAGCGTTATTGTGATGGATAGAGTAAGTTCTAGTCCGTGGTTATGCAAGATAGATAACGAGTTTTACAAAGGTAAATACCTATTCACTGTAGACTACACAGATAGTGATATAGCTGATGATCCTGCACAACACAAACAAAGTCATGTGTTATATCTTACAGATGCAGGAGAGTGGACAGGTAATTTAGTTGCATTACCAAATAACAGAGTTCGTGCAACAAGTCCTGCTTTATGGAGAACAGGTGAAGGTCCTCCAGACTTTGCACCATCTCAGTGGACACACTCTGCTGAACAACATGAAAGTTATTTAGATCCACATATTACATTTAATAATTTGTATCAGGAGAGTGATTAATGGCTTGTAAATGTGGAAAAGAAGTATGTAGTTGTTCACAAGATTTAATTCCTGATAAAATGGCATACCAAGTAAATAAAAGGAGAATGGCTTGGGTTTTAATTATTCTTATGGGTATTACCACTATCCTAACTTTAGCATTTCCAAACAGACTTGCAGAAGCAGAGAGTATCCTTATGACACAATACATAAGTATGTGTGGTTTAGTAGGGGCATATTTTGGTTTTAGTGCAATTAGTGGAAGAAAATAATGGTTTATGGAAGGAATTTTACAATACTGGGAGCAACTAATATTTTTTCTCGGTGCTTTAGTTGTAGCTGTTAAGTTGCATACTGAAGTAACTACATTAAGAAAGGATGTAGATAAGCTGGAAGAAGATTGTAAAAGTGCTAATGAAAAAATACAAACTAATTTTGTAAGTTCGGTAAGAACCGAAAGTGCAGTTAAAGAAACAGAAAAAAAAATAGAATCTTTATTTATATTACATAATAAAAAGGAATAATAGTGGAAACAATAATAGATAGACTACGTGTAGAATTAGAACAAGATGAAGGTTGCAAGTACCACATATATTTAGATCATTTAGGACTAGCCACAGGAGGGATAGGGCATTTGATTAAAGAGTCTGATCCAGAGCATAGTAAACCTGTAGGTACAGTTATAAGTAAAGAACGAGTTGATGAATGGTTTGAACAGGACATTATGACTACAATACATGACTGTAAAAAAGTATTTGATGATTGGAATGCTATGGATGAACAAGTAAAACTAATCATGGCAAATATGATGTTTAATCTCGGATACCCAAGATTTTGCAAATTTAAACTAATGATACAGGCTGTAAGAGATGGCGACCACATCGAAGCCGCAAATCAAATGAAACAGAGCAGATGGTACAAACAGGTAACAAACAGAGCAGAAAGACTGATAAGCCGAATGAAAGGTGTCGATTTACACAAATAGAACTTATCAAGCAACAAGACAGGGAAAAACATAAGCTAACCTTGTCTCAATATTTTAAACCTAGAGACAGGGAATTTAAAGGATATAAACATGCTTGACCCAATCACCCTATCTGCCGCTGTTAGTGGGGCAACAGCCGCATATAATGGCATAAAAAAAGCCATTATGATGGGTAAGGAAATTGAAGATTTAGGATCTCAATTGTCCACATGGATGTCGGCTGTAAGTGATGTAGATAACATTCACAAAAATGCAAACAGTCCTTCAACGTTTGATAAACTATTTAATGGCTCAATTGAACAAGTTGCAATAGAGTCTTTCGCAAGTAAAAAGAAACTTGCAAAGCAAAGAGAAGAACTTAAAAATTTTTTAGTGGCACATTACGGAACAAAGGCATGGGATGATTTGATCCGTGAAGAAGGTCGTATAAGACGAGCTAGAAAGGAAGCTGTGTATGCTAGGGAAGAAAAAAACAGACAGATACGAGACTATACCATCATAGGCATTGCATCACTCATAGGATGTGGAGCATTGGGATGGATGGTATGGATAATAACTCTTTCCGTTTAGCTTTACTCACATTAGCTTTTGTTATTTATATCCTGTTAGGGATAAGTGAAGCAAGAGGTGAAATGACGACTTGTAGATTAGCAAGTCAAATACTGGGGAACAAACAACGTGTGTGTGTATTTATTGGAGCAAACAATACTCAATATCGAGAATACCTTCCGTATGATGCTGGAGAGTGTCCAAGAGAGTATCAATGCCCTTATAGACCGAATGAAGAACCCTTTGACATAAAAAGTGTAATAAAAAGCATAAAAGACCAATTTAAATGATAAAGGTTGCAATTTATTTCGTATACATATATACTAGAATATGAAGCAGTTGTGTAAAGAAGCGTTTGAGTTTGCTATGAAAAAAGCAACTACCGAACAACAAAAAGATCAAATCATAAAAAACTTTAAAGAAGTTTACAAATTAATTTATAAATTAGAGAAACAAGATGGCAAGCACGTATCTGACACTCGTAAATAATGTGTTGAGAGATGTTAATGAAGTTGAACTAACCAGTTCTAATTTTGGTAGTTCAAGGGGTATACAAACATCTGTAAAAGATTTTGTGAATAGATCTATATCAGATATAATTAACTCTGAACTTAACTGGCCCTTTACACGATCAGAAGGTTCACTAGATCTTACATCTGGAAAACAACTATATGCATTTGCTACTGTTTCATCTTCTTTAAAATATCTTGATTATGATACTGTATTTTTACAACCAAAAGATTATATTACAAACGGTGATTACGAAGTTTCTGGATCGGCATCAATAACTGGCTGGACAACTGTATCAGGTAGCCCTGCAGCTAGTTCTAAATTTGGCAACACACTTAAATTAACAAGTGCATCTGCTACACAAGAAATATCAGATCTTGTTGTGGGTAAAGCATACGAAGTTATAGTTAAATTATCTGGTGCAACAATAGTTGCTACTATTGGAACATCTTCTGGGGGTTCGCAAACTAAATCTCAAACCATAACAATAAGTAATGCAAATGAATCATCTTATACAAGTTTTACATTTACTGCAACGGCTGTAACTCATTTTGTTACATTAACAGAAAGTTCAGGGTCTAACGCTTTTGTAGGATTTATTAGCCTTACAGAAGATGACGTAAACCCAAAACGATTAAAATATTTAACATATGAAGAATGGAATGATAACTTTAGAGAAAAAGACTCTGCAGCATCTACTGATAAACTTGGTGAGCCAGAATATGTTTACACCACATACAATGATGAAGTAGGATTGAGTCCTGTACCAGATACAGATAATTTATCAATAAAATTTGATTATTATATTACACATACAGATTTATCTGGGGCTACAGACACTTCTATTATACCAACAAGATTTGAACCAGTAATAATTGCACGATCTAGATACTATGCTTTTATGTTGCGTTCTGATTTACAAAACGCACAGTTTGCAAACAAAGAATATCAAGATGGTGTTAAAAGAATGAGAGTTGAACTCATTAACAGAAAAAACTATGTGAGGGCTGTGTAGATGCCTGATCTGTCTCAAACTCAACCTTTTGCATTTACCTGTGAGGGTGGACTTGTTAAAAACAGATCTACATTTATTATGCAACCCGGACAAGCGTTAGAGTTGTTAAATTTTGAACCTGATATAAAAGGTGGGTATAGAAGAATAAATGGGTTTAAAAACTACGTAAACCAAATAGTACCTCAAACATCTGCTAGTTCAGAAAAAGTTTTGATGTCTGCGTTGTTTAACAATAACATTGTTGCGGCTAGAGGAGAAAAGATATTTACTTCAGCATCTACTGAGTTAGGAACATTAAGTACTAATGCTATAGCTGCCGATACTTCAATGACAGGTTCTAGCACAATTACAGTTAAAAGCACATCAGGGTTTAGTTCAAGTGGAACATTACAAATTAATTCAGAACAATTTACATACACTGGAAAAACGGCAACAACATTTACAGGAGTTACTAGAGCAGTTAATAGTACAACAGCTGCAGCTCACTCAGCAAGTGGAGAAACTGCTCAAACAGTTGTATCCGAAAGTTGGACAGTAAGAGATACTGGAAGAACAAACGCTGGGAAATATACGTTTGAAAGATTTAATTTTGACGGAAATGAAAAATTAATTGTTACTGATGGAGTTAATGATCCAACAGTTTTTAACACATCTTTTTCAGCAACAGATGTTACTGAATCAAGTGTAGAAGGTGCAAAATTTGTAACAGCATTTAGAGAACATATGTTCTATGCTGGTATGTCTAGTACACCACAAGAAATAATATTTAGTCAACCTTTTGATGAAGATGCTTTTAATACAGGCAGTGGTGCAGGATCTGTAAAAGTTGATGATACCGTTGTTGGATTAAAAGTTTTCCGTGAAAATTTATTTATATTTTGTGAAAACAGAATATTTAAATTAACAGGAAGTTCATCAACAGATTTTGCAATAGCTCCTGTTACAAGAGATATAGGATGTATAAATGGAGATACAATACAAGAATTTGCAGGTGACTTAATATTCTTAGGACCTGATGGATTAAGAACAGTTGCTGGTACTGCAAAAATTGGTGACGTTGCATTGGGTACAGTTAGTTCTAATGTACAATCTTTGTTTGATGAAAATATTATAGATTCTAATTTATTTGATTCTGTAGTTATAGCTGACAAAACACAGTATAGAATTTTTTTTACAAAAGATGATTCGGCTGAGTCTTTTACAGATGGTGTTATTTGTGTAATGAAAGGACAAAACTTTGAATTTTCAGAAATACGTGGGATAAAACCATCATGCACAGATACATTTGTTGAAACAGGTGATATATTAGTTGTTCATGGAGGATTTGATGGATATGTTTATAGACAAGAAAAAGGCAATGATTTTAATGGAGTTTCAATAAAAGGTAGGTATAGAAGTCCAGATTTAACATTTGGTGATCCGGGCATACGAAAACATATGCATCGTGTTATTTTAAACTATGCACCAGAATCGTCTATTAATGCTGATATGTTTGTAAGATATGATTACGAAGGTAAGGATTCAGCTAGACCTGCAGCTTATCCACTAGATTCTACAGACATCGTTGCAATATACGGAACATCAAGTTATGGAACACCTACATATGGTGGTGCATCACAACCACTTATAAGGCAACCAGTAGAAGGTTCAGGATTTGCAGTAGCATTAAGAGTAAACGACAACGCAACAACAGCACCATATTCATTGAAAGGATTTGGTCTAGAATATCAAGTAGGGGCAAGAAGGTAAATGGGAGCAACATATACACGACAGTCATCTTATACTGACGGTGACGTAATCACAGCAGCACATACCAATGATGAGTTTGACCAACTATTAGCAGCTTTTCAAGCAAGCACAGGACACACTCACGATGGCACTGCAAATGAAGGTGGGGCTATAACTAAGTTATTAGGTAACACATTAACCTTTGGTGCAGGAACTGCAGGAACAGACATTGCAATTACATTTGATGGAGAGAGCAATGATGGTGTGCTTACATGGATGGAAGACGAAGACTATTTTAAGTTTTCAGATGATATATTAATTATAGATGATGAACAATTAATATTTGGTTCAGATTCAAATGTTGCAATTAGTTATGATGAAACTACAACTGATTCTCTAAAAATAGCTGCAACTGAAGGTGCAGGTTTAGCTATTACATTAATGGCTGACGAAGGGGATGATGCAGGAGATGAATGGAAATTAAATATAGCTGATGGTGGCACACTAACATTAGGTAATGATATAGCGAGTGCAGGAAGTTATGTAACACATCTTACTTTAACTCCTAATTCTACAGTAGCTAACTCTACATTAGCTGTAGCAGGTAACTTAACTGTAGGTGGAACATTAACACTAGGTTCAGGTGCAGAGTTAGCTGAAGCTGAATTAGAAATGCTTGATGGCATTACTGCAGGTACTGTTGCTGCTAGTAAGGCTATGGTTGTAGATGCTAATAAAGATATAGGAACAGTTCGTAACCTAACCATAGATGGTACATTTTCCGATGGCAACTATACTTTTGATACAAGTGGTAATGTTAGTGGTTTAGGAACTATATCTTCAGGTGCTATAACAACATCAGGTGTTCTTGATATAACAAATACTACTGATTCTAGTGATGCTACAGGAGATACAGGAGCATTAAGAACTGAAGGTGGTGCAAGTATAGCCAAAAAGCTATATGTAGGTACAGATTTAGATGTAGATGGTACAACTAATTTAGATGCTGTTGACATTGATGGTGCAGTTCAGATTGACTCAACTGTAACTATTGGTGCAGATGACCAAGGCTATGACATCATTTTCTATGGGGATACAGCTTCTGCTAATATGACTTGGGATACATCTGCTGATGATTTAATATTTAACGGTGCAGCACGACTTGTTGTTCCTGAAGGACAATTAGTATTAGGAAGTACAGCCGTATCTTCAACAGCTACAGAGTTAAACTTGCTTGATGGTGTATCAGGATTAGTACAAGCCGATTTTACTAAACTTGCCGCTGTTGATTCGACAGCAGGTGAACTTAATATTATAGATGGTGATACAAGTGCAACATCAACGACATTAGCAGACGCTGATAGAGTTGTAGTAAATGACAACGGAACAATGGTTCAGGTTGCTCTAACTGACTTTGAAACATACTTTGAGTCAGCTTTAGATACACTTTCTAATGTAACTACTGTAGGTGCGTTAAATAGTGGTTCAATAACAAGTGGCTTTGGTGCTATTGACAATGGCTCAAGTGCTATAACAACTACAGGCACTATAACAGGTGGTTCTTTAGATATATCAGGTAATGCAGATATTGATGGAGTAACCAATTTAGATAATACAGACATAGACGGTACGCTTGTTGTTGATGGTTCTAATATATCATTAGACAGTACATCTACTTTAAACATAGATAACTCTAATACATCTAACGGAATAACAATCGGAACAGCAACGTCAAGTGTTCCAATATCTATAGGGCATACTACATCTGAAGTAACAGTTAATGATAACCTTACAGTTACAGGTGACTTAACAGTATCAGGCACAACAACTACTGTAAACTCAACAACCGTAAACTTAAATGACCACAATATTGTACTTGACAGTGGTAACAGTACATCTGCTGTAATTAATGGTGCAGGTATTACAATAGAAGGTGGTTCAGGTGATGATGCCACATTTAGCTACAACACAACAGGCCCTAAGTTTGAACTAAAATTAGGTTCTAGTTACGAAACCTTACAAGTTGACCAACTTATTGCAGATTCATTAGATATAGAGGGCAATATAGATGTCAATGGTACAACTAATTTAGATGCAGTTGATATAGATGGTGCTGTTGATATGGCAACAACTCTTGGTGTAACTGGTAATTTAACATTAGGTGCTAAATTAATTATGCCTGATGTAACAAATGCTAAAATATTAGTATCAGATGGAACAAGTTATGAAGAAGTAGCAGTATCAGGTGACGTTACAATAGCTAACACAGGTGCTGTAACAATCGCTAGTGGTGCAGTTGAAACTGCCATGATTGCTGGAGATGCAATAACAGAAGCTAAAATTGCTGATGATGCTGTTGAAAGTGAACATCTAAATAACAACGTAATATCTGGTCAAACAGAAATCACCAGTGGTTTAGCTGATGCAGATGAGTTGCTTTATTCTGATGCTGGAACACTTAAAAAAGTTGGGATGGATACTCTCAAAACTTATTTTTCTGCTGTTGCAGGAAGTAGTTCTATTGTCACAACTGGTGCATTAGATAGTGGTAGCATCACAAGTAATTTTGGAAGTATTAATAACGGCTCATCTGCCATTACAACCACAGGAACAGTTACCTACGGCAGTCTTAGTGACGGTTCAATAACGATTACAGCGTTTGTTGATGAAGACGATATGAATAGTAACAGTGCTACTTTAGTTCCTACCCAACAATCTGTTAAGGCTTATGTTGATGACAATTCTGGGGGTATGAGTAGCTTTGTTATTGAAGATGGAGATACAACAGAAGTTAGTATAACTAATGGCAAAGAAATTAAGTTTGTTGAAGGTGGTGGTATTAACATTAACTGGACAGACACTTCAACTGGTTCAGATGCTGACCCTTATGATTTAACATTTACCATAAATGCAGCACAGACAGATATTACTTCAATTCATGCAACTGATTTAATTATAGGTGAAGATTCACAAACTGCTGTTGATTTTGGAACAGCAAATGAAATAGATTTTAAAGTTGATAATGCAGTAAGATTAACATTAACAACAGGGGCTTTACGACCTGAAACTAATAATCAAATAGACTTAGGAACTTCTAGTTTAGAATTTAAAGATGCTTTCTTTGATGGAACAGTAACTTCTGATGCTTTTGCTGGACCTTTGACAGGTGATGTAACAGGTAATGCAGATACAGCTACAGCGTTAGCTACAGGTAGAACTATTGCAATGACAGGAGATGTTGCGTGGACATCTGCTAGTTTTGATGGGTCAGGTAATGTAACAGGCAGTGCTACAATACAGGCTGATGCAGTAGAACAATCTATGATAGCTGATGATGCTGTAGGTGCAGACCAATTAGCATCAAATGCTGTAGTCAACGCAAGTGTAGCATCAGGTGCAGCGATAGCCTTTAGCAAGATGGCAAACCTTACAACTGGAAGAGCTTTGGTGTCTGATGGTAGTGGAGATGTTTCAGTAAGTGCTGTTACTTCAACAGAAGTAGGATATTTAGATGGTGTATCATCTAATATTCAAACACAATTAAATGCAAAAGCAACAACAGATGATGCGACAGCATTAGCAATAGCACTAGGATAATTTGCTTTACAAATTACTAATTTTAGTGTTTAATTATATAAAAAGGAGAAAATAAAATGGCAAATTCGGCAACAGTTAATATAACTGCAACATTGCTGCCTGACACAATATCAAAAGTTATAGAGGGCAGTACAACTATTAGTCCTGCTGATGCTAATGATAAATGGTATTATAAATTTACCAATGTATCTAATTCATCAACAGATTTAATAGCTGGATATTTTTTAGATTATGCTGGAGTAGATGATGATACATCTCCTACAGCAGTTCATGCAAATGACAAAGTAAATTTTTTATTTATTAAAAACACTCATGCAAGTGCAGATGTTTATATTGTTATTGATGCAGGTACAGCTTCAACTTCAGTAGGTGATGGAATTAAAATAGCTGCTGGACATTCGTGGTTTGGTAATTTACCAAATACAACAGTGGCAGATGTTCATGCGATTACATCAACAGGAACAGTTGATTGTGTAGTTGCTGCTTTATTAGATGATGTTGGTTAAATATGGCAAACACATTTAAATTAAAAAGTAAATCAGGTGTAAGTACACAAGCCTTTACTTTGCAGACTTTATACACAGTTCCAAGTTCAACTACAACAATTATCTTATCCCTTAACCTTTGCAACAATCATAGTGAAGCAGTAAAGGCAACAGTTAATATTGAAAGTAATACTTCAGATACTGAAACAAATACAGATGTTAATATACAGAAAGATATAGTTGTTGGTGGTGGTGGTAGTGTTGAGATGATGACAGGAAATAAATACGTTTTACAAGCAACAGATGTTTTAAAAATTTCAAGTTCTGTTGCTGGTATGTTAGATGCTTCTTTATCAATAATGGAAATTACGTGATAAAAACACCAAATTTTCAAGGCACTCATTTATGGAATAGACTATGTTGGGCAAAAGAAAATCTTGAGCCTGTTAAAAGTGATATTAAAGTTGTATATGAAGACCCAAAAGACATGGAAAATCCAGCAAAGGTGTTATCTCCTGACCCTAACTGGATGGCTTGTGCAATTCAAGGTGGTATTCTGCCACCTGTAGAAGTATATTGGGAACTAGCAAAAGATGAAGCACAACCTAACTTTGTAAAGCATACAAGAGGGTATTTATTGCATAACACTAAACCTGTTGAAGCAATGACAGAAGAACAAGCAATAGAATACTTAATCCAAAAAGATATTCCACAACGTGTATGGCGAACATGGAATGAGGGTAATAAACCAAAAATGGTTATATGCCGAGCACATCAACTGCCTAAACACCGTCAATGGCGAGATGCATGGCAAATTAGAGATGACATTAAATTAGTAGCATAGGAGTTAATATGACAAGTTTAATTATAGATAAAGATGGCAACCAGATTGATGCTTCAAGTGTTTCATCAAAGCCATCAGACAGACATTTTAGAAATGCTTGGGCAATATCAGGTAAAGTTATAGCTGAAGACATGACTAAGGCTAAAGAAATATTTAAAGATAAGATAAGGGAAGTAAGAAAACCTTTATTGGAAGCTGAAGATGTTGTGTATATGAAAGCAATGGAAGCAGATGATAGTTCTGCCAAGACTGCAAGTGTAAATAAGAAGAAAGCATTAAGAGATGCACCAGCTAATAGTGCAATAACAAATGCAGATACAATTACCAAGTTAAAAGCTGCTTGGGATACATCAGTGCTTGGCACTAACCCTTATGCATAGGAGATAATATGTCAAATCAAACATATAAAGGTAAAAATTATGATGCTAAATCATATGAACCAGTTGTAAGAATTAATTCTCATAAAATTTTAACAAATGTTTTAATTGATACAGATGACAGGGCAGTTTCTGCTGGAGATATAACAATAGTAGACCCTGCCAAAGTAACTGTTAAAGGACAGTGGACAATCGTATGAGTAAATTATCTGTAGATGAAATTAGTGGTAGACAAACTGCTGGTAGCATTACTCTTTCACTTGAAAATGATAACAGTCAAGTATTACAACAAGGAGTAGCTAAAGCTACTGTTTCTGCTGCTTTAGATGGAACAGTTGCAAATGCTGATGCATCTCTTAATATAAGTGGTATAGCAGATGGTTCTACTGGATTAAATACTATAACAGTAGCAAATCCTTTTTCAGCGGCAAAAGCTGCAGTGCCTAGTGCGACTATCCATGATGGCAGTTATTCTAGAGCAATTAATGTTAATGATGCTTCAGCTTCAGCATTTATAACTAGAGCATTTGTTGCAGATAGTGGTTCTTTAACAGATGATAATGTTGATACTGCTGTAGTAATTCATGGAGATTTAGCGTAATGGCAAGTGAACTTAAAGTAGATAAATTTACAGGTGTTAGTACGGCTGATGTGATTTCTGTCACTACAGGAAGTGCTACAACAACTTTACAAGCAGGAATGATAAAACATAGAGCACATCATCTTGCAGGTACACTCTCTTCTGGTTCTTTAAATTGTTCATCAATAACAGATAATGGAACAGGGGATTATACACATAATTTTTCTAATAATTTTTCAGATGCTCTTTATGGACATTTTGGTGCAGCTACTTATGGTATAGGTTCAACAGTAATTATACACAATTACATGAGAGCAGATAATGATGATTCATCAACTTCTATGACATTAACAAGTTCTATTCGTTGTGAATCTGTTTATGTGTGGACAAGTGCAAATAGAACAAATTATGATTATTCCTCAGTAGATTTAATTTGTGCAGGAGATTTAGCGTAATGGCAAGTATATTAAGAGTTAATTCAATTAAGACAACTGGTAATAAACCTATTTTAAATAGCACTGGCTCAGTGTTACAAGTTGTTCAAACAACAAAAACAGATACATTTACAACAACGTCTACGTCTTTTACAGATGTTACAGGAATGTCTGTGAATATTACTCCTTCATCAACATCAAGTAAAATTCTTGTTCTAGTACAAGTAAATAATAATGCTTCTCAAACATACACAAAGTTTTTTGATTTAGTTCGAGGTTCAACAAGTATTTTTAAAGGTGATGATGCATCAGATAATAAAAGAGAATGTACAATATGGGGTAGAGATGAAGCTGACCTTGGAGGACAAGTTTGGAATATTACTTACTTAGATTCACCAAATTCTACAGAAGAACTTACATATAAACTTCAAGGCTCAATTCAATCTGCAGGCACTTTAACAGTAAATAGAAGTGCAAATGACGGTAACCAAACCTATTTAGGTAGAGGAACATCATCAATTACAGTAATGGAGATAGCAGGATGACTGATATTATAAGTGCAATTTTAGCAATAAAATCAGATGCAGAAGTCAGTGTAAATGCTGAAGATATAAATCAAATTACTTGGCATGATGGCAATCCAACTAATATAACAACAAAACAAATTACCGATAAACAAGCAGAACTTCAAACTGCTTACGATAATAACAAATATCAAAGAGATAGAGAAGTAGCTTATCCGTTAATTAAAGACCAACTAGATGATTTATATCACAATGGAATTGATGGTTGGAAAAAAACTATTAAAGCAGTAAAAGATAAATATCCTAAAGGTTAATTATGGAAATAAGCCCAATACTATTTTGGAATGGTGTGCTTACACTTGTAATAGCACCTGCTATATGGATGTTTCGTAGTATGCTATCAGAAATAAAACGTATAGATATACTTATTAACAAGACAAGAGAAGAGTACGCAAAGCGTGATGACGTAAAAGAAGATATGCATACAGTAATGGATGCACTACAGAGACTAGAAGATAAATTAGATAAGATATTAATAGGTAAGTGAAAATGGAAGAATCACAAAACGCACCAAGTCCTTTAGACGAAGCACAATATGCAAAGATGCAGGAGTTAGCAAACTCTAATCCTGAATTATCTGTGAAAGAACTTGTTGCAAAATCTGATGAGTTTATTGGTACAGATCCTACAACCATGAAAAACTATTTAGTTAACGCAGGAGTTAATCTAGAAGCAGACACTATAAGTAATGTGGATTTAATAAAGGCAAAAGAAGCTACTCCTGCACCGATGGTTGATCCTAAACTTTCTGTTGATGATGTTGCAAAACAAAACATTGAAGCGGCACAGGGAACAGTATCTAAAGAAGTTGGTGAAGAACAAATTAATCTAAACCAAGAACAACTATTTGCAAAAGAACAAACAGGTACAGCCGAACAAATTACAGGAGACACAAAAAGAGTAGTTACAGAAGATGAAAAAGTAATTGCGGCAGTAGCTACTCCAGAAGAATTATCCGAAATAAATATGGTTGCGGCAACGGCTGAACCATCAGATCGTGCAACTACACGTGGACAACTTGAGTTGTTGCAAAAAGACTTTGAAGGGGGCAAGATCCCACCATATGCAGCAGGACAGATAAGAGCGGCCAACGCAATTATGTTGCAACGTGGTATTGGGGCATCTTCGATTGCTGGACAAGCTATCATGCAAGCTGCCTTAGAAGGTAGCGTACAGATAGCGATGGCTGATGCAAGAGCTTTTCAAACATTTGAAATGCAAAGCCTTACAAACAAACAACAAGCTGCGGCACTCAACGCACAGATACGTGCTAAAATATTAGGACAAGAGTTAACCAATAAACAACAGGCAGCCGTCATAAATGCGGCCAGAGTATCTGAAGCTAACAATCTTACATTTACTGCTGAACAAAGAGTCATGTTGGAAAACTCAAAAATGATGCAACAAATGCAACTTGCTAATCTTAACACTCGACAACAAACAGCGTTAGCCAATGCGGCTACATTTGCAAATCTTGAAAAGGCAAACCTTGATGCACGAATGACAGCACAAGTTACAAATGCACAAAACTTTTTAAAGATGGATATGGCAAATCTTAATAATGAACAACAAGCTCGCACTCTTGAATATCAATCAGCTATACAGGCAATATTCTCTGATCAGGCCGCAGTAAATGCAGCTGAACAGTTTAATGCAAAAAGTCAAATGCAAGTTGATCAATTTTATACTGAATTAAATGCACAGATAGAACAAGCTAATGCGGCTAGAAAACTTAGTATGGATCAATTTAACGTAAGTCAATCAAATGCCATGAAACAATTTAATGAACAGGCATCGTTCAATAGAGAACAATTTAACGCAAATGCACGTATGCAGATAGATCAATCAAATGTAGAATGGCGAAGACAGATAAATACTCTAAATACGGCTGAACAGAACAATGCTAATCGAATACGTTATCAAGCGTTAATGAATCAAACAACTAACGCACAAAACAACATGTGGAATCATTACAGAGATCAAGCTTCTTGGATGATGCAAATAGCCGAAAATAGAGAAGCACGGGCCCATAATGCATCTATTGCAGCCATGCAAATTACAGGTAACAAAGATCTGTATCAACAGAAATTTTTAAGTAACTTAGCTTTACAAGTAGGTCAAGGCATAGGTACAATTATAGCAAGTTAGAGGTATATTTATGTTTTCAGGTTTATTAAAAGCTTTCGTAGCTACAACACTTTTTGGAAACACTTCAATGGGAAAAGCAGCATTTGGAGTAGGTGCTGATCTCGTAGGGTCGTTTTTAAGTTCAAAACAAGGAGCTTCATCAGGAACGAAAACTCCGAGCATACAAGGTGCTATAGAACCTAGTGTATTTAGCTTTAAAGATAATTTAATGTCTGATGATATTACAGTTATAGATGCTGTTGATTTAAATACAAAATTTACTTCAACTGAAACACAAAATAATTTTCCTTTAGGTAGTAAATTAGCAGATGTTGTTCTTGATCCAGCGTTTAGACGATATATGGAAAACTCTTTTAATGACAACCCTATGAAAACAGTTTCTGCTTTTAGAGATACTACTGCAACACAAATAGAAAAAGAAATTCCAATATCCATACACAATCAAAAGCTATTAACATAGAGTAAATAATGATTAGACCTAGAATTAGTAAAAATGATATAGACCAACAAATTTTGCAAGCTGCCCAAAGTGTTGGCACTGGTGAACCTGATCCTATTATGGCTTCATCAGCCCCACCGGGCATAGGCATGACACAACCAAAAGGGCAATGGAAATGGGAACAGCCCCCAGCTATTACAGACCCTAATCAAGCCATAGATTCTATAATTGATCAATTTGATCAAACTAAAGATAACATTGTTAAATTAATGGTGGCAGGAGTATCTGTTGAAGAAATAGTGACTACAGTTACTTTTAATGCATTTATGGAAGGACAAGTTAACCCAGATGTTGCAGAACTTATTAAACCTGCATTAACTTTATATTTAATGAAGTTAGCTGATGATGTAGATGCACCTTTTAAATTGTATGCTGAAGATCCACAATCAAACGAAATTAGTGATGTTGAGTTGTTTAGAACTATGAAACAAAGAAATCCAGAAATGTTTACACAATTAAAAGAAAATGTAAATCAAGGTCTTCGTATGGCAAAGGCAAAACCTGTAGAACAACCACAGCAAAGGCAACAAACCCCTCAAAACTTTTTAGAAATGGGAGATGTGTAAATGGTATTACCGTTAGCAGCGTTATTAGGATTAGCAGTAGGTGGTGGGGCTGTAACTGGCTATGCTGGAGAAGTACAACGTAAAAAAGTAAAAGCTGAAGAAGATGCAGAATTTCTTAGAAGGTTGCAACTGCAGACTGGAGAATCAAAAAAATTAGCAGAGTTTCAATCAGGGTTAAGAATGACGGAATCAGAAGCTGAAAGTGAAGCTGAACGAAAAAAGTTAGCTTTAAGTTTAAATTTACCTCCAGATGCAACTTATGCTGAAATAGCAACAGCACAATCTCGAAAAATTTTACTAGATGCATACAATTTAAAAAATGTTCAAGAAGCAGCTAATGTAGGTCTTCCTATGACAGCTACTTCAGGTGCTATAACAACAAAAAAACAAGAAGCACAAGAACAAAAAATAGAAACTGAATTTGACTATAAAAAGAAACTTGAAAAGTATAAAAAAGAAATTGAAAACACAAACAAAAGTATATTAGAAGCTGAAGCATTTACTCATACTTTTGAGGTGCCGGGAACTGGTATTAGACAATTTAGTTTAAATGCAAACGAACAACTTGTAGGAAAAACTGTTTTAAAAAAATTTAACTTGCCTAATTTAGATTACTTAGCATCTGAAAAAAAACTAGATGGTAAAGAACAACTTAGGGCAGGAATAAATGCTTTTAATATGAATGTCGAAGATGCTGAACAATTAATTATGCAGGGAAGTCAGCAAACAAGAAATATTTTGTTAAACAGATTACAAGAACAACTATACGCATATAAAACAGAACATTTAATTAAACAGAAACCCATAACTTTAGAAATGGGAGGTCCTCAAACTATAGAAACAACTGTCTACTCTCTTGCAAGAAATTTTCAAGGATTAGCTGAAAGTCCTATGTTTGGTCCTATTATAGCTGCAATGGATAAAGATATTCACGATGCTGAAAGTGTTGAAACATATATTGAACAATTACTTAATTTGCCAATTATTGCACAAAAAAAGAAAACAACTAAAACTTTTAGTAATGGTGAATTGGGATCACAGAAAAAAGTAGAGTTTGAAGGATACACTTTTAAAGATGAGGATGGTCCTGCAATAACATACGATTGTACCCCTGTTGGTGCAGGTTCAAAAGAAGCTTGTAATACTTTTAGAGATATAATTAAAACGAATAAAAAAAATATATCACAAGATATGTTTGATCAACGTATGAATTATATTTTATATAAATCTCCTATAAATAAAACAAACTTTGGAGCTAAAAATGTTTTTTTAGAAGGTAATCCAGAAGGCGATGGATACCCAATGCTTGATTTTATGCAAGAGTTAAAAGCTAAAGGTATAAACTTAAACCCTTTACAAGAAGTAAGTCAAGTAACTGCATCAAAAACTTTAGATAAGCCAACCTATGAAAGTATTAAAGACTCATTTACGTCAAGTGTTGCTCAAAGAGGTTCATACTATCAAAGTATAATTAACGCTCATGCTGATGCAAACTTATATGATTTTACTTATTTTATTGATCTTTCACAAGCATTTGTTTCAGACTCTAGTTTTATGACGTTTGGAGATTTAAATTCAATTTATGATAATGCTGGACTTATATCAACAGCAAACGTTTCAAATAAGTATCATTCTCTTTTAAAAGTTAGATCTTTGGGGATACCATATATTGAAACTGTGCCTGATGGCGACATAGAGAATGTTGCTAATACTATGCCTAAATTTGCACATTATGCAGCAAAACATAAGCTTAAAGCTGACCCAAATGCAACAGCTTTAACTGGGGCATTTTTAAATGTTTACAAAGATTACTTTAAAGTGTTGCCAGAACAATTAAAAGAATTTTTCAAAACTGCTTTTATAGGTGATGGAAATGAAGGAGAATTTATTAGTTCGTTTATAAATGTATTTACACGAAATATTGGGGCTGAAGGTAAAGAAGGATTTAGATTTAAAGATGTTGATGTAACTTCTAAAGAACTAACCCAAATAAGAAAAGAATCATTTAAACATATTTACAATGACAAAGGTAAGTTAATACGTAAAGAAAAATTTAAAGACAATGCAGAGTTTTTAAAATATGAAAGAATGGCTTATGATAGAAATCAAGAACGTTTAGCAGACATTCAAAAAAGAATAACTGACGGAGTTGACATTCAAGGTGCAAGAAGAGATTTGTTAAAATTTATGATGGCTTACGAATTGGCATCTTATCTTCAAGGGGGAACTGGTGGTCGAACAATTTCTGACCAAGACGTTGAAAACATGTTACGAGCTATCGGAGCAGATAACTGGACATCAACTGCTGCAATGGTTGGGGGTACACTAGAATTGTTGACAAACCTTGAAGCTGATATAGATATATACACTGCTATTACTTCTACTACAGATCCATCAAGAGTTATGGCTGGCATATATGCTCGTGATAGATTTAAACCTTTGTTTAGACCTGACAAAGCTGGTAATCGTGATATTATCAATAAAATATTTTTTAAAGTTACTGAAGAAGTAGATGGGGGTAATAATCAAGAAGAAATTATTGAACAACAACAAGAAATATATACTATTGATAGTGAAGGAAATGTAATAAAAAAGGATGATCCTCCCCCTCAAAATATAATTAACATATTAGGTAACGTAGGTTAACATGGTAAACTATACTCAAAAAGCTGGAGATTATTTAATTAATAATGCACGACTTGGCAAAACTAATACAAAACAATATAAGACAATTCTTGACTTTTATAGTAAGCAACCAGACAAAGACACTTCACTGCTTAATAAAATATCTCCTGCACCTGTAAAAGAAAAACAACAGTTCAATCCTTTGCAACAAGCAATAGCAGGAAATGTTCCATTGTTTGATTCTGGAATTAAAATTACAGATAAACCTTCTGTAGACACTCCTCCTTTAACAGCATTGAGAGAAAAGACAGGAGATTTTTTTAGAGACTTTAGAGCAACAAACCCTATTATGGGAGTATTAGGACTTGATTACCCAGCTATTTCTGAAATAAGTCCTACAGGAGAAACTACGGCTGTTAAAAAATTTGTAAAACCTGCAATACAAGTAAAAGATACAGCATTGTTTTCTGGAGTTTTAAAATCAGATCAAGAGATGCAAAAATCATTTAATAAAGATTTAAGTGGATTTACAAGTAAAGATGGAAGTAGAAAATATGAATTTACTCCTAACATGTCTTTAAATAAAAAAATGGAAATGATAGACAAATTTGATGGAAGAACTTTAGTATTTGCCGATGGACAAACACAAAACATTGAATTTGAAAAAACTAAAATTAATACTATTTTAGGAGAAAAAACATTAGATAAACCAGTATCTTTTTTAGAAGCTGAAAAAATTAAAGCAGATACAAGTTTTTTCTCAACATCAACTCCTACTGAATTACTCACATATGCATTACTTAACCCTGACAGTAAACTTTACTCAAACATTGCACCAAAATTTACCAACATACCTATTTTTGGAGATGTGTTTCCATACGGATCAAAACGTATTGACAATTTGTTAGATAGTTTAGATGAAAATTTAAAAGGTGATCCAAAAATAGCTGCGTTTTTAGCACAAGAAGTAGGTAGTGGAAGATTGGGTAGAAGAAAATTATCATCACGTTTTACTAACTTATTACAAGCTGGAGGTTCTGGATTATTATTTTTATATGGAGAAGGAACACAATTTTTAAAAGACTCACTTAATAAATTACCCCAGTTTGAAATTGATACTTTTGGTGGTCTTGAAACACCAGAACAACGTGAAGCATTTTTAGCAAGATACTTTCCAAGTATGGCTAAAGATTTTCATATGTATATACAATCAAGGGGCATCAACGATATAAGTTTAGAAGATGCAGAAGCTATTTTATACTTTGATAACAACGTAGTCGAAAGAGCGTTGGGTATAGGAGTGGAAGGTCTTATTCCCGGAACTGCATTAGCAAGAATAACTGCAGGTATGTCTGCGGCAACAGGCAAAGCATTTACAGGTTACTTAAAACAGTACGGAAATAAGTTTGAAAGTTTAGATGAAGCTGTTGAAGGTTTTGTAACAAATAAATTTGTAACCAACAAATATGGAGAACTTATAGGGCCACGAAAAAAATTCTTTCCAAAGTTTAGAGAAGGTCTTCAAAGAGGTAGGTTGGCAAACACTGTTCAAATGTGGCAATCAACTTTACCATTAAAAAAGAGAACAGAATATAAGAGTGCTGTACAAGCTAGAGACAGCATATTAAGTAAAATTGCATCAGAACAACCAACAGCAGGATCGCAAAGAGCAAGAGATCTTAACAGACAACTATTTCAAGCTAATGAAAAAATTGTAGCGGCTGAAGCTTTTTCAAATGTTGCCCCATTTTTAAGAGAGTTAGGTATGGCTGAAGCAAGAGTTGTATTATATGGCGCAGCAGGTGGACAAGTCGCACAAGAGTTTAATTTTGATCCTGTATTCGGAGAGATATTTGGGGTAGTTCATGGTGGTATCATAGCACCGATAGCTGACAACATTCCATATTTAAAACATGCATTTATACTAAACCCTGATTCTACAGTTAAAAAAGCTTACGACATGGCTCATTATCATACATTGTATGCATTAGAAAGAATACCCGGAAGTGGATTTAGTCCGGGAGATTTATTAAGTGAATCAATTAATTTTGCAAGTCAAAAAGGTTTAGAACAATTTACAGATATTCTTGCAAGATCAGATCCAGAGTTAATTCAATCCGTAACACAAAGAGTTTCTCTTCTTAACAAATACAAAAAGCGATTAATAAGTAAAGGCATGCCTGAAAAAACTTTTAACATGACTTTAGCAAAACTTACAGGGCTTGCTGTTTTAGAAGCATTTGATGCAACCTATGGTAACGCAATTAGTGCAGCCGAAACATTAACCGTAAAAGGTATGAATGATTTGCAGGAAGGTTCTGCAATAAGAAAAAGGTTAGTTACAGAATTAAGAACCTTGATGGATGATCTTGCTCCTCAAACAATGGACCCAGAAATGGGTAGTGATTTAGCTGTGTTTACAACTCAAATTGAGAATGGTATTAAAGCTCAAGAAACAAAAATAAAAACTATAAATGGACTTATAGCTCAAGCCGCATCAAACAAACAAGCAATAATTATGACTAATTATTTATCTGGTATAAAGCTTGGAGACACTAAAAAACAAGATATACAAGTAATGATTGATGAACTCTATGGGTTAACTCAAGTTAAATTAGGTCCTGATGCAACAGCCGAACAATTATATAAAGAAACATTAAGTATAAGTTATACACTAGAAAGACAAATAAAAAATGAAGTTGATGACTTAATTAAAAGTTTTAATTCAAAAGAAAACAGAGATATATTTACAAATGAATTATTTAAAATACCAAAAATACAAAAACTTTTAAAGAAAGAAATAACTAATGTAGATTCTGCAGTAACTTCATATGCAACAAGAACACGTATAGCAAAAAATAAAATTACAAAACGAGTTGTATCAGACAGGATAAACAAATTACTTGAAGTTTCTATGGAAGCTAGACGAGGAGAGATAGCACAAAGAGGTAGTGTACCTTTTTCAAATATTAATAAAAAGTATGAAAACGCTACTGGTAATGCAACTGAATTTTTTATAGATATATTATCAGCAGAGTTAGATCCGTCTAGACCTCTTCAAGGTATGGTAAAAGATGGCATATCAAGTGGAGATTTAAGTAGTTTATCTAAATCATTTAGCCGAAAAGCATCAGAACTTTTTGATGAGTATAATTTTCCAAGAGAAGCGATGCAAGCAGAGGTAAAAGGAAAAACAGGGTTTGATCCTAAAAAAGATTCTCATCTTTTGTATCATATAATGACAGATCCTAGTTCTGAATTTTACGAAGATGGAAAGGATTTAGCAGTTGAAATAAATTTTGAAGACATGTATAAATTATCATCTGCTATATCTAGAAAAGCATTTGATTACTCTTCTACTAAAACAGGTATACCTGCAGGATCTGTATCTGCAACTTATCAAAACTTAACGGCTCGTGCAAATAACATATTTGATAACTTTGTTACACAAACTGGTGTAGACGCTAATGGACAGCCTATCTTTGAATCACTACCAGAGTTAAGAACTGATGTAGAAAATTTAAAACAATTTTATAGAGAGAATGTAGCCAATGTTCTATACTCTGAAAATAGTTTATTTATGGAATGGTTGCCAGCAGATAGATCTGCAACACTTTCACAACTTGATCCGACAGGATTATCATACAAGAAACCTTCTTCTAGATGGATTAACATGAATGAGATTGCAGAAGGAGATGCTGACGTATTTAAAGATAAACTATCGAGAGCGTTTGGTGAGTTGCAAGATGGAGAGTATAAAGTAGACACTTACAAATATAAAGGACTTTCTGCTGTTTTAGATTTTAAAATAAAAGAGTGGATACAAGAACAAAGAGTTGCAGGAAAAACTATTGATGAAGTTAATGATGGGATTAAAAACATAGCAAATACTTTTCATGTTAGACAAAATGATTTTTTAGTTGATCCTAATGATTACGTAGGATCAAATGGATTTTTTAGTTTAGGTCAACAACGTTTAAGACATAAAGACATTGACATAGAAGCAAAAAAAGCTGAAACGATAATTGATGATGCTTTTAATGGTCAAATAAAACCGATAAGAGAACAAGTTGAAAGAGAAGAAAAAAATCTTTTAGCATTACGAAAATTAATCGGTGAAGAAATGGGAGAAACAGGGAGCATAGGAACTGAAGAAGATTTCTTTAACCTTATTGTTGGAAACAAAGTTAGAGGAGAAGAAGTCCTTGAAAGATTTAAAAATGTATTTGATGGAACACCAGAAGAATTTGAAGATGTTACAAGAAAAATACTATCTCAATATATAGGCGATCAAGTCTATAGCAAAACAGCAATGAAAATTACAGGTATTAAAGATGCAGGAACAATAGAAGTTTTTGATATTAACTTTGATAAACTTGAAGAAATACTAACGACAAACCCTGCAACATTAGAAAAAGTTTTAGGCACAGAACACTATGAAACTTTAAAAGATATAGCATCATATATGAAATTGTACGATGCAAAGTACAACCAATCAAGAACTGCACTAACAAGTGTTCCAAGAGCTTTATCTGTTGAAAGTTGGATTAGCCGTATGTACAGTATAAATAGAGAAGTTGTATCTCCTCGATATGTTGCAACTGAAGCGGCCGTACAACAGTTTAGATTACGAAACATGAAATTACTTCAAGCTATAATTCAAGATAAAGAAGTTGCACAACTTTTTGGTGAGATGATAGAAACAGGTAGACCTCTTAGCCCTGAAAAGAATAAAAGATTTTTTAATGCTCTTTTAGTAGCGACAGCAAGGTATGGTTCACAAGAAGATTATTCAGCACCAGATCTGTACCAAATACCTATGGAAGGAGTTAAATTTAAAGTGCAAGAAAAATACGGAAAAGAATTAAAATTTTTGGGAATAATAGATTAAGGAGAACATATGAAAACATATTACAACGGACCACGACAAAGAATGATGTATGGTGGCATGAGTATGGGAACAACTCTTGGTAGTACAATGGGGCAAAAAGATCAGATGAAATCTAATCGTATGCGAACTACTATGGGAAACAACCCAATGATGCAACCCATGAAGTATGGTGGCAAAAAACAGAAAAAAAAGTAGACTTTACAAAAAAAGTCTGCGTATAAACGTGCTGAGAGGGGTAGAACTATAGTCTCTAGTGTATATGTACCAGAGAAATAGCTTTACCCCTCTCAGTGTTTTAAGAACGTTACTGTTTAGATTTGTCTATTTTTAACTGGTCAAGTTCCTTTTTCATCTGCATATTTTCATTTAAAAGGGATGTAACCACATTTAACAACGTTACTTTCTCTTCCGAGCCTATAATCATGGTCTTTATATCTTCATAAGTCATGCCCGGCTTCATTTCTTTTGTTTTTTCAGCCATATTCACCTCAATGTGTATATATTGTTGATTTGTTTAGCATCTCATCACCAGTTACTTTTAAGTAACGAACTAGAGATGCAAGTTTAAATGTGCCTTCATATTCTGGAAGACCTCTTTCCATGACCCTAATAAGTTCTTCTGGGTCTACAGATTCCATACGTATATCTACTTTACCATCTTGGTTAAGATATGCTTTAAACGAAAATAATTCGGCTAATCTATTCTGTGCCATAAACTGTATCCAACTGATGTATCTTTACGTTGTAGCAGTCAGCTTTAAATCGAAACTTATTATCAGGATCGAGTTCACCTTTCTTATGATATTTTGCTTTCTCAAAGTATTCATCTTTCATTATTTTTCCCAATATCCAAGCTTTTGAGAAATCATTTAACACACGAACAAATACATACATATCACATTTTTGTTTTGTTCCGTGAGCTGCAATACTGCAGTCATAATTTACTTTGGGTTCAGAGTTGCAACGTTTTGTTTTAACATCGATTTTGTTGCCGACCTTATCAACTATATCATAATCATATGTGTTCTGTTCTTTTGCACCTATGTAATCCGTTACAACTATCTCTCCGATAAACCCAGCAAGGTTGCCCCCACCATTTGTAATAGAGTTTGCTATGCGACCCATATCAATAGCTTTCTTTCTTGCTCTGATAAACTGATCACCAGAAACTTCTAATTCTATCATGCAACTTCCCCAATATCTACAACTTCACATGCATCAGATGTACATGCCAGTTCTCGACTTCCTGTTGTACCATCTTCTTTTTCATATATAGATAACTTAGTAAAGTCAATTCTTTTCGGTGTTTTTAACAATGCAGATAAATATTCTGCTTTCGTACAATCCTGATAAGGTGCTTGCTGATAGACGTGATCATCATATGGTAGAAAAGATATACCAGATATTATATCAAAATTTTCATATACCCATGCACCTACATCCATCCACTCATCTTCTTTCACTGTAACAGTTATAGATGGTTTGTGTTCACACCAATGTTGTGCATATATTTTCCATAACTCTAACTGTTCAATGGCTAATATATTTTTTCGTACGATGGCATTTTTTGGTGACATTGTAGGGAATGAAAATATTGTTGTGTACTCAGGTTTTATTATATCAGGTTCGTTTATTACTCCTTCATCTTTCATAAGTTTTGTAAGAGGATCATTGTTGTCTGCTCTTACTGTTCTTATGTAATACTCACTATGTCTTGCATGTATACCACTGGCTGAATTAGTCAGCTGCGACACAGTGCCTGAGGGTTTTACACAAGTTATCGCTGCACTCTGAGGGATACCCAGTAGTTTTGCATACT
>CESZ01011638.1_pt1 | contig 53605 bp, 54 predicted proteins | sample 531081 | NCBI WGS metagenome assembly CESZ01 (sample SAMEA2621260, study PRJEB7988) | marine metagenome | biome: marine biome (ENVO:00000447); feature: surface water layer (ENVO:00002042); material: "saline water (ENVO:00002010), including plankton (ENVO:xxxxxxxx)" | depth 5 m | reverse complement strand
AAAAAAAAACTATCTAAACATAGATTCAGTAGCCTTAATTGTATTTGTCATAAGCATTGCAATGGTCATTGGACCTACTCCTCCAGGCACTGGAGTAATGTGACCTGCAACATTAAAAGCGCCTGAATCTACATCACCAGCTAATCTATATCCACTTTTCCTAGAAGAATCTTGTATACGATTAATTCCTACATCTATTACAGTAGCACCTGGCTTTATCCAATCAGACTTTACAAACTCAGGCCTACCTATTGCAGCAACTACCAAATCTGCCTCTCTACAGATATCAGGAAGATTTTTTGTTCTTGAATGAGCGATTGTTACTGTTGCATCGATTCCTCTTTGGGCGAGAAGAATTGACATTGGCATACCTACGATTCTGGATCGACCAATGACCAGAGCATTTTTTCCAGATAAATCAATATTTGAAAGTTCCAAAATCTTCATTATTCCAGCAGGAGTACATGGTAAAAGACCCGAAGAGTCACCTTGAACTAATCTACCTAGATTCATCTTATGAAATCCATCTACATCTTTTTCAGGTAAAATTGCATCTGTAATCATTGATTCATTAATTCCTTCCGGAAGAGGACTTTGAACCAAGATTCCATGCACTGAATTATCAGAATTGAGCTTATGAATTATAGCTAAAATTTCTTCCTCTGATATTTCACCATCTAAGTCAATTCTAGTACTTTTGATACCACATCTTTCACAAGCCATCTCTTTGTTCCTAACATAAACATGGCTGGCTGGATCATCCCCAACAATAACTACTGCTAAATGAGGAAATATATCCCTACTTTGAAGATTAATTATTTGATTATGGAGTTGTTCTTCTATCATACGGCCTATTTTTTTTCCGTCTAAAACCGTCGCGGACATAATCGATTCGGAAGGCTCTATACTCTTCACGTTGACGGAAGAGAATCTTGCAGATGATGGATTGTTATTGGAGCCCCAGGAGAGATTCGAACTCTCGGCCGTCTGATTACAAATCAGATGCTCTACCAAGCTGAGCTACTGAGGCTTGAATCGCCGAGGACGTTTAACATTTGAACCCTACACCTTGTAATCATGAAATTATCCGGTGAATTGATGGGTAAAACCATCTACGCCAATACATGGAAAGAGAAGGGGGTGATTATCCTCAACGGAGCTACATGAAATTAAATATCGTAATTTCTGGATGGTTGTGCATTTTACTTGGAAGTTTACTATTATTTTCCTCAGGAGAATCCTCACTCATTCTATCTATTGCAGCACCAATTTCTGTATTGGGACTAGTTCTACTAATTCTTGGTTTAATGTACAAGGATGAAAATAGTGTTAATAGTGAAGAAATTTTATCATGGGAACCTGATAAAACTCAAATGCCTGAATCTGGGAGAGTGATGTACAGAATAGATACTACGCTAATTGAACCTATTAGAACTTCAATATTATGTGGGAAATGTGGTAACATCTATTGGGAAGAGGGGGTTAAACCGAAGAGTTTTGATTGCCCAGATTGTCTAATCACACTTTGGTATGAAGAAGAAGAATGATTACTACTTTAAGCAACCATCAAGAGTAATCACTCTTTCGATGTTTAAGGAGGGGACCTATGACACTAGGAAATAATGAGAAAAAAATGCTACGTTGTATGCGTTCTAAAGAAAATCATATTTGGACTCTTGAAGAGATATTAGAAATCACAAAATGGAAAGATCAAGTTCACGTTGCTGGTGCTGGAAAATCACTAGATGAACACGAATTTGTAGAAACTACTGAGAGACATTTGAAATTTATTACTCTGGGTTCAGAAGGACTTAATGCCTTGGAAAATGAGTTACTTGAGAAAAGAATTTGGGAGTGGATACTTTCACAAAAAGAAAAAAATAGGACAATGAATGAATTATTCAAAGCAGGTTTTGAGAGACATGAAGCTGGGCCCGGGATAGGACTGTTGAAATCAATAGGGGTATCTATTGAAAAAGGAATTTTTACTTTTGTTAACGAAGAAGAAATTACAATAAAAATTTCTGAACGGGTTGATTTTATTAAAAAAATATCTATGGGGAAATTAGATTACAATGATTTAGATAAAGGATTAATTGAACATTTTTCTGGCAGAAAGAATTTGATTAATATCGAAGAAAATATTTTAAGAGAATGGAAACTTACCGAAAAAGGGATTAATATTTCTGAAAATGAGTTAGAAGAAGTTCAACTAATTGGAGAGATTACCCCAGAATTTTTACAAAATGAAGGTTGGAAAAACGCATCATACAAAGAATTTGATATCAATGCAGAAACTCCCATTCCTGTCGGAGGAAGACCACATCCAATGCAATCTCTAATTGAAAGGATAAGGTCGGTTTTCTTAGAGATGGGTTTCTCAGAAATAGAAGGAAATTATGTTCAATCAGCAGGTTGGAATATGGATGCTCTTTTTATTCCTCAATCACATCCAGCAAGAACTATGCAAGATACTTTCTATCTTGATGAGCCAGAAAAAATAGATATTCCTGAGGAAATGTTAGAATTATGGGCATCAGTTCATGAAAATGGGCACGATACTGGAAGTTTAGGTTGGGGTTCAAAATTTGATAAAGAAGAGGCGAAAAAAGGACTATTAAGAACTCATACAACTGTTAATACTGTGAAATATATCGCGGAAAATCCAGTGAGCCCCTCACGTGTATTTGGAATTGGAAGAGTATTCAGGCAAGAAACAATCGACAGAACGCATTTACCCGAATTTCATCAAATCGAAGGAATAATTCATGAGCCGAATGCGAGTCTACCAATGTTAATCTCAACTTTGAAAACATTCTATTCAAAAATGGGCTATCCTAATGTAAGAGTTAGGCCAGCATATTTCCCATACACTGAACCAAGTGTGGAAGTAGAGGTATATTGGAGAGGTAAATGGTTAGAATTGGGTGGTGCTGGAATTTTTAGACCAGAAGTAACAGAACCTCTTGGTAGCGAATGGCCTGTTTGCGCCTGGGGAATGGGCCTGGAAAGGTTAGCTATGCTAGTTCTGGAGTTAGACGATATTCGTGAACTTTACCAACCCGACTTAGAGCGATTAAGTCGAATGCCAATTCTTTGAAGAAAAATCTTGTTCTGAAAATTAAGATTAACATAGAGAAAATAATAATTCCACTACTTGGAGGATTTGATTTCCAAGGAATTGTAACTAAGTTATTTTCAATAGACTGTTCTTCATTCCCATTTGGATCCCCATAATTACAAGATTCATCATCTAAATCCGCTTCTTGATCGAAGTTAGATGCACTAGGATCTGTACAACCATATTTAATTCCCTCAAGGAAAAATGATACGACATTATCAAACTCTCTATCCGATGAATAAGGAAGATGATGTCCCGCATCACCAACTAAATGTGTCACATTAGAAAATACATTCACTAATTCTGTGGAACCGTATCCAAACCAATCGTCACCCTCGCCTTCAAAAACCAGTGCTGGTGAATCAAAAGGTGCCTCAACTTCAATTGTTTGATTAACTCCTTGATGTCCGGTTTCAAGATAACCATTAAACAAGATTACTTTTTCAAATTGAACATCAGAATATGCAAGATAGATTACTGACATTGCGGCACCCTGTGAATAACCAAGAATTCCATAAAATGGACCGTTACTATCAATGAAATTATCTAAGTAAGTTATCGATGTATCTGCCCACATTGGGTCATCGGTTCCTTGCTCTTTACCGTCAGGCGGATCGCGGACCCAGACTCCACCATCTTCAGGAGCTTCGGCAAAAATAAACTCGAAATCAGGAAGAGCTTCCATCAAATCTTGCATACCTGGTTGAGATTCAAAATCAGATACGCTTTCTCCACCTCCGTGAAGACTGAGAATCTTCAATCTGGTTGGTTGATGATAACTACATGAGCCATCATCTTCTGTAGCAGCAATATCAAAATTATTAGCTGTTGAATCAGTACATCCGAATACTTCTTCTTGACTGTAGGTGCAAGTACCGTCATCTTCTGTAGCAGCACTATCAAAATTATTGGCTGTTGAATCAGTACATCCTAATACAGAGTCAATAATATTGATATTTATAATTTCAAGGTCAGAAGAAATTTCCCAAGTACCACATTCCCCCAGTATTGAGATAGATACATTGGACTCAATTATGGAAGGACCCCAAGAAAATGTCCCACTTTCTGAAAATGGTAATTTGAGGCTGAATTGATTAACATCTCCATCTGACCAAACTAAATCGCATGTTCCAAGATTTGGATGAACCAATGTACCATTTATTGTAACTGATTCTCCTTCAGAAATACTCAATTCGTTATTTTCTAATATCATAATTGTAGGGTCTTCATAGGGATAATGTATTGAAAATGTGGATGAAAGTCTTGATTCTTGGCCTAAAGAATCGGTAACAACTATCTTGAAAGAATGAGAACCAACACCAGTCTCAGAAATATCTACAACAATTACTCCTGTACTATTCGGTTCAATATTCAAAGGAGAACCGTCCAGAGTCGCTTCAATTTGTAGAGATGACATGTCTTCATCACTTACTGAAACATAGAGGGAATCTAAACTTCCAATCAAGATACTATCAGGAATCTCAGAATCAATTACAGGAGCAAGATTAACACCATCCGATTCAAAGTCATAGAAAAGTCCTCCAACTAAAACACTACCAATCATTAATCCGGCTAAGAAAAGGGATCTTGCGGCTCCTTCATCATCATTCTTCGAACCTCTCATGATATAGTGTGTTATCAGTTTGCTATTAAACAATAGCAATAATCAACTCAAGTAAAATTAGTTATATACGTATTTTTATTCGGAAGAAAGAGCTTTGATATCAAGAAGAAACTCTTGAACATCCCAGTTAATTCCAGTCCAAGCAACTCTCTTCCTAGTTTCTTTATCAAGAATAAACGTGACTGTAGAATGACCAACTCCGTACTCACCTAAAGATACTTCATGAGGATTAATTGAGTCTGAAGAGTTTCTATCTTCTGTTCCAATAACCATACATCCTAGCCAATTTCCATCGGGTCTTTCATATCCTTCGTCACACATACAATGTGCACTAGAACCTGATCCCATAATCCATCCCTTTCCATTACAGTCAACTCCTGGTGAAAGACTTGATAGATTGGAATTACTGGAAACCCATGCCAAATGAGTATTTATCTCAACGTCAATAGAAGAAATATTCTGAGATTCTGAGAGGGACCAAGTTTGATTGAGATTGTCCCAATAATGAAGTAACCATGACCAACTAGAGTTAGTTGTCCAGTCTCCAATAGTTCCTTCATTATGAGTTAAATTATAAGTAATATTTGCATTATTGAATACATAGTCTGCAAAATCATCTCCATCAATGTAGCATCTATTTTCAGATATCTCGCCGCGACAAGGAGTATCAATAACTGTGGAGGAATTATCAGGATAAAGGATTGAAAATCTATTGGTAGATTCATCCGGAGGCTGACTGGCTTCAATATGGTCATTATCAACAACAATATTCCAACTGTTCCAGACATTTACTAGAGTGGAGGGGTTTTCCGCTGAAAGGTGGTCCCATTCGTACCCATTTGCCTCAGTCCATTGAGCAAATCTTTCCACTGTATCCCTCGCAGGATCAATAGTAATTGATAAAATTTCAACATCATCGGAATACTCACCTAAGTTTTCGTGTACCCAAGCCAAATTAGCTGAAATTGCAAGACAAATATCTGGACAAGATGTATAAATGAAAGCGACTACTACTACCTTACCGTAATAATCAGAAAGCGTAACTGATTCACCGTCCTGATTCAATAATGTGAAATCAGGTGCATCTGGGGGGTTTTTGTATTCTGTACCATACAATTCTAAATTATTTGTTGACTGTAAACAACCAGAGAAAAATAAACATGATGCAATTAGAATAACAAGTATCTTTTTCATCAAAACACCACTTTATTCATCTAATAGTAATTTAATATCTTCAAGAACTAGTTCTGCATTCCAGGCATTATCTGCCCACCAAACTCGCTGATTCATTTCTCTATCAACGATTATTGTCCCCGTAGTATGATCTACCCAATAGCTAAGTGGATGATGCATGGTTTGTACCTGGCTAGGTTCTTTTTGAGATTCACTACAACCTTCATTATCTACTTCTTCACCAGCAGTAGTATTTGCACATGTATCAAATCCATCTGCAACTCCATCACCGTCTAAGTCTGAATCATAAGTTGCTAGACCTACCTCGAAATTTCTCCAAACTGGTTCAATTACCTCCAATTCTCCGGTTAGATGGGGCCAATCTAATCCTCTAGCATTTGAATAGTTATCCAGAACAGATGAATTATCAGTCCAAGGATCTACTGTAACGGTTAGAATCTGCACCTCAGTTCGATAAAGGTCACCTAGCAATTGAGCAACATAAGCTAAATTGGCACTGACTACTGGACAAACATCCGGACAACGAGTGAAAAGGAATGCCACAACAACAACATCTCCTTCATAATCATAGAAATTAAAATCATTACCTTCTTCATCTGTTAAGGTGAAATCTTCGGCAGGAATTGAAGGAGAAATATCTTCGCCATAGAAAATATCTACTTCTTGATTACCTATACAACCAGAAGTGACAAAACATAGAGCCATTAAAATTGCAAACAAATTTCTCGACATTTTAGCCATTACTCCCGTATATCCTCTATGTCCGTCCCTTTTTTACAATTCGACTGATTGCTGCTACAACAAAAAGAACTAATCCAACCCAAAGGAGTATCATATTTGATTCTGAAGAATTTGAAACTTCGTTACCAGAATTACCGCTTGGCAATACGAAATTGGGAGTTGTTTCATTGTGATTATCTAGAATAATTGTGATATTTATGGTGTGCCAAAGTGAACCATTAGAGTATACCAACGCTTGATAATTACCTGCGGACCAGTTCAGAGGGTCTAACCATAATTGGCATTCATCCTCATTTCCTGTACTATTGTAAGGTTGAGCAGTACAAGACCAATTATGAGTGGAATTTTTAGGATTCTCCATCTCAATTGTTCTTTCTAAGTCCATGACAACGTTGTTGAAAATTATACTATCATTTTGTGTTACTTGGGCATCATCTGGTTGGATTGAGCTATTTCTCATGATAAATTGGAACGTATTGGCACCGTGAGCATCAACTATTGGATTGATGAATAAAATAATGACAAAAACTACAATTGAAACATTTTTCATCGAACTCACCTAATCAATTCATTCAGAATCCCATAGTGGTGGATAATCAAATCTTGGATCATAGTCTTCGTCAAATTGAACAACATAGACTCCTGTGACCATATCTGAAACGAAAACGAATCCTCTAGGGTCATATTGTAATCCCCAATTAAATGGAATCATACAAGATGCCCAGCAATCCGCCATATCATACCCCATTTCAGTGGCTGGATCATCAATCCAAGGTGGACCGGCTGGAAGATAATAGCCAATGGTCTTAGTTTCGGCTAATTCTGAAATTGCTTGGAATCCTCTATCCGGCTCTGGAACTCCGTTTTCCCACACTATTTCATCCCAAATATCACCATGATCAGTTACCCAAGCTCCAGCATGATAGTGAGTGTAGTATACATGCCCTGATGGGCCAGTATCGCCATTATGCGGACTGAAAATATATCCACCAGGTATCCAATGCTGTGGATGTGAACCATTTCCTTTCATTCCCTCTCCAGGAAGCTTCCATTTTGAGACTAAGAAAGGTTCTGCAGGATCTGTTGTATCAATTGTCCATACGTAACCGGTATGATTCTCATTGGAACCGTATTCAGGAGCAATGTATGTGTAGTGTCTCCAGTTAACTCCATAGACTGGGTCTTCAAATCCAGTTCCACAGTTAGATGGCCAATTTTCTACAGGATCGAATACACTTATTCCTGAACAAATTAAGTAATCATTTGGAACTGCATAATGGATGTTATCATTTCCTTGATTGGCGTCGAGCCATTCGTCAGCATCCATATTTGCATGGCCACCACCTTCTGGACCATACCATCCATCATCAGCAGATGGGCAGCCCATCCAACGACCGACCTCAGGAGGCCAATTAATTCCTAAAGGATCTGGAACTTGAGGAGGAGTACTAACATCTACTAATCTCAAACCAGCACCCCAATAAGAAACTGCAAGTAATCTCTGCTGTGTTATAGGATGGACAAAGTAAACATTATCATGATTGAATATTGAACCACCACAGGTAGTGTATGGCTCTGGAGTGTAACCTCCCCAGCGAACTATTTCGCGATCAGAAGAATTTTCTTGTTCTTCATTTTGATTAGGATCCCACGAAGTAAAACCTCTTGGAACGTAAAATACTTGAGTTCCTTTGTAGAATGTACCACTACTACCCTCGACCATTTCTGGATAAGGATCTGCTCCGAAAAGGAACAAATGACAATCTGCTTCATCCCACTGATTGACTGGATCAAAAGTAGGGTTCCAATCGCAATAAATTGCCAAATCTTGATTATGGAATCCTGCAGGAGGATTATTCCATTCTGCAACCTTCACCGGACTAGTTTTATCTCCAACATAAATCACATCCATTCGATTTGCTCCACTATTAGCATCATCATCATTTGGAATAGGATCAAGTTCACTGTTTGTTAGTTCATGATTAACTAAAACCCAATTGTTATCTTTAGTGACCTTGATATCAATCATTCTAGCTATTTCTGCATAATAAGTAGAAAGCATTTTTATGTTATTGGGATCACTAATATCGAGAATCTCAAATTGATTGTAACTTGAAACATAAGCGTAACATCCACCAGTTCCGTCAGCATATATTTCACAATCTTCCATGAAATTACCTTCAATTGTTATTTCAGAGTTATCTCCAGGAGTAGGGCCTACATTCTTGTATTCATCTGAGCAAGGTCTTCCTGCAACATTATCTAATTCAGCAGGAGGTTTTTCGTTTCCATCGCAATTAAGATTATGATAATCGATTAGTTTTGCATTGGCAGTGGATAATCTGTGAGCTAGCAGATCATTATGTGAGTGATTTTCATCTTCAATCTCTGTTACAGGATCAATCCATTCCACATTTGCGTCTTCATCAGAGGAATCATCTCCAAGCATCGACATACACCCGGATAAGGGAGTTATTAGCATTAGAAAAACCATAAGAAACATTGGAAAATTAGAAATCCGTGACATCGCAAAACCTCGTACTAATTATTTCACATAAACTTCTACTTGTGAATGCTGCGGTGGTGATGTTAGAAATTAACTGACGTGATACGGTTTATCTATATCCAATTGAACAATATATAATCCCGTTGTAATGCAAGAAAGATATGTATATCCATTATGATATTCTGCGGCCCAAATAAATGGAGTCCAACCAAAGTCATAGTATGAGCTTGAAAGAGGAATTCCATCTTGTCCATGAGGTAAATGATACCCAATAGTGGATACAGAATGTACTTCAGTTCTATTCAAATCCGGATTTAGAGCTTCTAACATTAGAGTCTCAATATCGATTATCCATAATCCTGCATGGTAACTAGAAAGATAAATTCTACCATCCCAATTACCACCGAGGCTCTGATCGGGTAAGCCCAGTGCTGAATTGGTTTCGAAAATTTGCGCATCTGAATTATGAGGGCTGAAAAGTAACCATTCTTCACCACCAGGAATATGATGTTGTTCAGCAAAAGGAATCTCCCAACTATGAATTATTTTTGGTAGGAATCTGACTTGACCATTTAACATTTCAAACTCAGTCGTATCTAACAAATATCCAAGACCTGTTCCCACAGTGGTCTCTAAAACTTCAGTTGCAAGGAATGTTAAATGCATTTTACCTGCTGGATAACCTAAATGAGAAGCATCAACCATTTCATCCATTGGCTCTGCATAATGAATGTATGAAGCTCTGCCTCCATTCTCATTCCCTGTACATCCACAATCAATCTGCCCGTCTTCATCAAGGTCTGCAAACTCCATCCATTGACCAACCTCTGGGGCTCTCCAATTACAAGTTAGTTGAGTACCTAATGTTGCAGCACATCCGCCGGCAATAAATGCATATTCTATTGGTGAGTTCTGTGGGTGAGGAACGTCACTGACATCGAATATTCTTAACCCGGCTTCCCAATATGCGCCGTAAATATACGTCTTACCATATCTAGGGTCTTGTTGATCTTCTCCTGGCCAAGTTTGTACAGTCATGTCATGAATATATATCCAGCCACCTAATGTATTTTGCCAGTTAACTTCTGCTTCACCAACCTTGAGAATTCGAGGGCTATCACTTGGACCATCGAAATTAAGATGAGCTATTGTAATTCCCCCACATGCATCACCTTGACCAATATCGCACTGCTCATAATCAGGATTTGCAACAAAGATATACCACTCATTATCAATCATATGAGTATACAAATTATGAGGACCACTTGGATGATCAGCATCATACCATGCATCGACATAGGTTGGGTTATATTTATCTGAAACATCAATTAAAGTTACTGTAACTTGAGCAGGATCTCCCCATTCACCAACGTTTGGATCTGCATTACCTGGATCTACTAACTGATTCTGTACTATTACATATTCATCTCCATTATACTGTAAATATTTTACATCTAAGACTTGAGTATTTGGATCCACATAAACTCCAGTAACGGTAGTATTCTCTGGATTTGTAACATCTACAATATGCATCTCTGACCAGCCAGCGATATATGCATATGTGCCACCATCTGGAGATTCCGCAACCTGAACTTCAGCATTCCCAGGTGCAGTCAATTGATTAAAAGAAATTGGTTGAATATTATCTGTATACATTATGTGCTGGCTAGCATTTCTATGATCATGCCCCTCATCTTGCATGAGTGGATCAATAATTGAAAAGTTACCCTCTACTGATTCAGAAGTCTCATCGGAAAGGAAAATTGCAGCTACACTAGCTGTTAATAAAAAGAAGATTAGGACGCCTGCTAAAGCAACTCTACGGTTATCCATGTAGGTCGGAAGCAACCAGTCATGTTGAAGTCATCGGAGTGCATGGGATGGACTGTGAGATACCATCGGGCGATTGTAATTGGAGTATTATTTACTCTTTTATCATCATCAATTGCTTGTGCACATGACCAAAAAGAATACAATATTTTAATCAAAGAAAATGGTTTGACTCCTCCTTCTGTAAATCAGGGAGTATTGGTTGAAACAGATACATTATTTTTTAGAAATGTAGACAATAGAGAAAATGTAACACATAGAATTTTAGTAGATGCAGATCAAGATGGCTTATTCGAGGGGATTGATGACTTCGAAACGAGTTGGATGTCAAGCTCTTGTGAACTTAATGAAACTGGTGAAAAAGTAAATCCAGATTGTGAGCAGCAAGCATTAATTCTATTAGATCCTTCAAACAGACTTTTACCAGGAAATATCTCGATGATACATGAAATAAAAGAGATTAATCAATCTACGAATGAAACAACTAAAATTACATTGGTGAACTTCTATGTTAATTTCGCGCCAGATATCCATGAAGTAGATGAGAACCTACCTACAGGGAATAGTGAAGAAGAAATAATAGAAAGAAGTGCTAAAGAACAAGTTCTAGAATTAATAATTTTTATTTCTTTATTATGTGCATTTTTTGTAGGTACAGAGCTAATGAAATCGAATAAGGATTAGAATCTTGAACGGTTGAACTCAAGAACCCCTTGTGTATCCGTTGACTCGTAGGGCGCTTAGCTCAGCTTGGAAGAGCACCTGGTTTGCAACCAGGTGGCCGGGGGTTCAAATCCCCCAGCGTCCACCATTAAATCTATGATAGAAGAAATTATTTCTGTTGCGAACATAATGCTGATTACTTTTTTACTTGAATCATAAAAATTATTTCGAACAACATTTCATTAACTAAATCCAACTACATTATTTATGGATGAGAGGTTTGCAGCAAATCTTTCTTGGTATTACCACTTAATTCCATTTATCACAGCGATTTTAGGGTTAATCGTCGGGAATATTTTAGTACAAAATTACGGTCCATTTGCGAAGACCATTTTTCCCTCTATGTGTCTAATAATTGGAGGATACGGCGGACTAGTAATTCTTGGAGAAATTTCTGAAAGGAAAAAATAATATTTTTATTAAAGATACTTTGGAAAAATACAAGCATATTTATGTAAAAAATATAAATCTAAACAGACATTCATTAATGGATTATTACGAACAATAACAATGAACGCAGGACACATACTAGCAATCCTAATTGGTTTTTACGCTTCTTTCGCTGTTACAGTAATGAGCGTGACACCATTATTGGGTTAATTGAAACATTCATCTCCGAGACTGGATTTTGTTATCTTCCCTCCACCAATTTCTCTCTGGTGAAATTCTATTGATAATTTCCTTAAATGAAAATATCACATCTCTAGCCTCTGGTATAGTTTCTACTGTAGCTAAATCTATTATTGATTTGTTGTCTAATTGTAAAAAAACTGTATTACTAAACACTATTTTTTGAAATTTAGATCCTATCCAATGTCCATCACTAATTCTTTCAACCATTTCAACATCCCCCCTTCGAACATATGTCGGATCTTCATTATGCGTATTTTCTCGTATAAAGAAATCACACTTAGAATACTTCTCATTCTTTACGGTCTTAGATTTCTTATCTGTACCAATATGTAGTTCAATATATTTCCCTTCAGCAGGATTAATCTCCTTTCTAGTGATTTTATTAGATAAAAATGGAATCTGAAGATTGAAATTAATTATTAGTTCTGGCATACCATTAATCCAAAATCCCAAGAAAATTATCAAAATGATACCAATGGGTAAAGAATATCCGTAAATTGAAATTCCAGAAAATATAATGTAGATTGGATATGCGATAACTAATCCAAAAATCAGAAAAATAAGTTTAAGATATCTATAATGTCTTTCTTCCTTGAATAACACATTTTTCGATGAATCGAATGTCCATTGAGAACTTGTATGAACTTTTTGACCGGATATTAAATCCATAGTGTATGCTGGAATAGTTTGTAGATAAATAAATCTACGGCATTGGAAATTTAAATTTTAAGTGAGTAAAGCTCAATTTATTGATTAGATGGATTAATTACCTGACTTCTGGTTTAGGGAAATTTATTGAAGAAATTCTAATTATTGCAATTCCAATTATTCCACTAAGAACAAAAAGAAGCATTGATGAAACACCTGGTGATGATATAGCAACCCGAATTACTACAGTTGAAAGAACAAAACCAGTATTTCTGGCTAAGTTTCCAAAATCTGTATAAAACCAGTATGAAATCAAAAGAATAAGTATATCTGCGAGGATTAAAAAGGTGAAGAAATCTAAGAAGAAAATCTCTCTATTTACAGCACCTTTCCCTTCAAATACTGATTCAATCCAACCAGACATGGACGTAAAAGTAATAATTACGAAAACTAATAGCATCATCAAAGCAATGACTTCTTTGGAAAAAATAAACGAGGATAGTCGATTATCTTGCAAATTTTCACTTTTTATCTCTTTGCTGATTCTTTGGTAAATCAATGAAGTGTAGAACAATACCAAAAATGCCAAACATTCTACTATCAGGAAGCCTAAATCTTCATCAATCTTCCATCCATCTTGAAATTCGATATTGGAAAGTCTTTTCAGAATATCTCTGACAACCAAGAGAGTAGCAATTTCATACTGCTTACCTACGGATGATGAAAAGGACTCAGGAATTGTTCGAATCAACTGATAGACTTCATAAGCCAATAAAATTGAAAACGGAGTATATAGAGAGGATAATGGAGAATTGAACATTTCCATATTTTCTCCTGAGAGACTATATCTTTCGGTCTGAATTAATAACCAAATCAGTAGATGGAGTGTGAAGCCAATTATCGCAGAAATAATAGCTATTTTTCTGACAATTTGGTCTACTTCCCGCCCCAAAAGTGACTCATAGTAGTATCCAACAGAAGATCGCATATACTTTAGTAATGAAAATTACTTTTTATTATGGGTTATAAAAAAAAATACAAAAAAGGTATAATTTTGCTAATCAAACAGTTTGATTGAGCCAGTCCAAACAAGACTGATGGGTACATCTCGGTGGATCGAACAATAGTTTTTCCTCTGGATGAATTATATCTAGGAATAGATTGGAACTAGAACTTTCAGAAACTTCAACAATTGAGCTTGTAGATGCTGGTAGGTAGTCCTCTCCAGTACTAGCAAGTGACAGACGAATAGTATGGCCGGCTTGTATTTGTACATCCATGGCAAAGAACTCCATCTTGGCATTAATTGTTTCAAAAATAGGTAACCAAGTCTGTTCCTGATTCCCTCCCTCGTGATATCTCAAATCCATAATAGCATGCCCAATGTGAATACAATTTCCTTCTTCGGAACAGTCTTCTAATAATGCATAGATTTGCCCGCCAACTGTTGCTGTAGAAACGTCAATGTGTAATCTGGGTAAACCTGAAATCCAAATATCTTCAGTAAATTCTTCAGTCTCATAAATTGGTCCAAAGTTACCATTGGGAAGTATTGTAGTTGTACCTCCTGCTACATTAATCAATCCACCTCCAAGATCTAATGAGATTGTTTCCATGTCTTGTGGAGGGTATCTTTCTTCAATTCTCCATTGGCCTTGATTAGATTGTATCTCAACAAATAATCCTGGCTTATCACCAACTCCTTTAAGATACCAGTCAAACCATTCTAGTAAATCTTGCATCCAGTCAAATCTAACCATTTGAGGGTACGCCTCTCTACCTCTGCCTTCTCCCGAGCGGTCAAAATGATAATCAGGTCTATCTGGATAATCGTGGTCCCATTGACCGAATAATCCCTTAGATTCAATACCTGCATCAATTAATTGATTTATTACTGGGATAGCCATATGAGGATCAACATTCCAGTCATGCATTCCTTGAATGAGATACACAGAACCTTCATAATTTTCTAATACTCTGTCTAGAAAATATCTCTCTTCCCAATATGTTCCTGCAAACTCACCGCCCCACATGTAAGCTGCAACTCCAGTACCCGGACCGATAATATAATCTGGACAAACATTTCCAATATCTTCCTGGTCTCCATCAAATCCATATGACCCATAAACTCCATTATGCATTATCGGAGCTCTCGCTTCACTACTACCATTTTTCCACATTAATTCCATTACCCCAATCAAACCAGAAATTGGCACAATTGTCTTAAGATATTCATTTCCAAATGTGGCTGCCTGCCACGGAGTAGAACCATCATATGATTTACCAATCATTGATACACCACCATTACTCCATTCTTGAGTACCTAGCCAAGTTACAGCGGCATCAACCCCAAGTTGTTCCGCATTTCCCATCAAGTCCATACAATGATTCGAACGTCCGGTACCCATTACTGAGACTTGGGCAAAAGCATATCCGTGAGGTAAAATCTGATCTATTATCATTTGACCAAGCCATGTACCTGGAACTTCTATTGATGGAGTGTCGACGCTGACTTCATCAAAATAAGGTCCAAATTCTGCAATAACTGGTACTGTTACTCCTTCGGGCACATCTGGAAGCCAAACTGCAAGACTAACAACACCATTAGGAGCTGAACCTCCTTCGCTAAGTGGTAATTCAAAATTCACGAAATGATGAGTTGAGCCCCATTCATTATCAGTTTCCAGTAAATCATACTCGCCAAATTCCATGACAAATCCATTCGCCTGATCTGTGTTATACGGCCACTCCGACCTTTCCCATACTGGAACTCTTTCATAAATCCCTAAATCTTTTTTGATTTCATCTACTACATCGTCAATTATCCAACCCTGTAGAGATAACAGTAACATGATTATTGTCATTGACATTGCAACTGCTAATAATTTAGCATTAGAATTAGTAAAATTTTTAAATTTTTCAGAAAGAGGGGTTGATTTGTCTCCAACTGGAACTCCCTCTATCATACAAACTCGTGTTGAAGAGTATTATTCAGACTTATGTATTTTTGATTGTTAAAAATTTTTAATAAAAATATGATTTAATGTTAAAATTAGCCTTGAAAAAATACAAATGTATTTATGTTGAAAAATGAAAAGTAAACAGACATTAATGAATGGATTGAGTTAACCAACAATAATGAATACAGGACACATACTTGCAATCCTAATTGGTTTTTACGCTTCTTTCGCTGTTACGGTGATGAGTGTGACTCCATTATTAGGTTGAAAAAAAAACCCGTACCGGGGGAAGAAGAGTGAAAAATGCCATAGTTTGGTTTAGGAAAACACTCAGAATTCACGATAACCCTATGTTAATTTGGGCAGAATCATCGCAGGATTTCGATTCTATAATTCCTATTTACATACTGGAAGAGAATTGGAGTCATGAAAAGACAGGAAAACTAGGAAATAATAGATTGAGTTTTCTTTTCGATTCACTACTCGATTTAGATAATAATCTGAAAAATAATTTCGATACTAGATTACAAATATTCTCAGGAGATCCATGCGAGGTAATCGAATCAATCTTGAATACTAAAGATAGTAAAGTAAAATCTTTACTTACTGACTACTGTTCCGAGCCAGGTAGCATTAATGATATTTTTCAGATAACTGAAAATCTAGAAAAAAATGATATTAATGTGAAAGTTTTTCCTGCAGTAAATACTATCTTAGATATTGAGAAAATTATAAAGAATAAGAATTTTAAGTTGCCTAAATCTACTAATGATATGGAAAAAATATTCAACGATAATCATATTATTGGACCCTATGGGAATCTAATAGATGGAGATCTACCAACTCCTAAAAAAATCTGTTCTGATTCATTATTTGTAAAATCAATTAAGAAACAAAAACATATTTCAAATTTTTATATTCCAATAGAAGAAATTAGAGAAAGAAATTATCAATTGAAATTGGAAGTAGGGTTTGAGAATTCATATTTTCTGGGTGGAGAAACTGAGGCTTTAAAAAGACTTGAAAAGAAAATTTCTGAGAGGCCTGATTTCGTTAACAGTTTTAGAAAACCTAAGACATACTCAACTAACGAAGATAACAATCCAATGGAACCAACAACAACTGGACTTTCCCCCTATATTAGCAATGGGTGTTTGTCGGTTAGATTGGTTTGGAATGAGTGTGCTAGTATTCAAAATTCGGGACATACTAAACCTCCAGAATCTCTTCACGGACAATTAATGTTTAGAGAAATGTTCTACCTATTATCCAGATCTGTAGAAAATTGGGATAGCGATATTGGAAATATAAATTGTAAACCAGTAAAATGGGGAGATTATGATGAAGAAAAAATTAGAGCATGGGAATTGGGAAAAACAGGTTTCCCTTACATCGATGCAATGATGAGGCAACTTGAGGCAACCGGATGGATGCATCATCTAGGCAGACATGCTGTTTCTTGCTTTCTAACAAGAGGACAGTTGTGGCAAAATTGGAAATATGGGAGAGATATTTTTGAAAGGAAATTAATTGATTCAGACTGGGCTGTGAATAACGGAAATTGGCTCTGGTTAGCTGGAGTTGCCCCCTTCTCAATGCCCTACTACAGAGTCTATAATCCGTGTCCAGATAAGAAATCAAGTCTGAATGTGGAGACGGAAAAGGCTACTTTTATACGATATTGGATTCCTGAATTATCATTATTCCCATCAAAATACATTTTTGAACCAAATTTAGCACCTTTAGAAATACAAAAATCGTCGAATTGTATAATTGGAGAAGACTACCCATTTCCAATTGTCGATCGAAAGAATACTAGAAAGGAAAATCTAATTAAATTCAAATCGAATATTAAGCAATGAATAAAAGTTAATCATTATCTAAATACCGTTATTATCTGTACAATACAGAAATTTAATTTGAACTAATAATAATTTAAAAAAATGAGAAAAGTAATAGTTTCTTTACTACTAGTAGAATACTAGAATTAATCAGATCTTGCTACAAGTAGTTCTAATTGATCTCCCAACCTTTGCCACAAGTCGTCTATTTGCTCACTAGTCATATCCAACGAAATGTACTTCTACATATATACCATTGTTTTCATAAGACATTTCAGGAAGTAAGTTATATTGCATTTTTATTTTACGTTTGACAGCAATAAAAGGCAAAAAAATTACACTTTTGGTGCTCGTGCCGGGATTTGAACCCGGGTCGCCGCCTCGAAAGGGCGGCATGATGGACCGAACTACACCACACGAGCGATGCACTGCCGAGAAGCAGTCCCCACATAATTACAACGGTTCCAAATACTAGGAAAACTTAGCAACTATACTTCTGTATTAGTCTCTGGATCCATGCTATTCCACCATCTCAGTAAAGGAATAAATATTATGATACAAAGAATAGAAATTAATGTGAAATTAAACCAATTTAATGAACTCTGAACGGATTCTCCATAAACTCCTAAAAGCAATCCTACTGAACCAAATCTAATTCCTCTGCCAAAAATTCCGGCTAATGCAAAAAGTCGTAAGTCCATTCTTCCTGCTCCAGCAATCCAAGCAAGAGCCTTGTAAGGTATGGGAGAAATTGCTGCAATAAAAACACCTGCTGAGCCATATTTATCAATCAAAAAATTTAATCTGTTAATGTTCTTTTGACTAACAAAGCGCTCTAAAATTGGAATTCCTCCGTAAAATCCGATTCCATAACCTAAAAATGCACCAAAAACGCTACTCAGAGTTGCAACCAGAACAATTAATAAAATTCCTAGAATACTATTTGCTTCGATTACCATTGGAATAACTAGGACGTCCGGAGGAATCGGTTGAAAGGCCGCTTCTGATGCTGAAACTAATGCTAAACCTATTAATCCAAAGCCATCAGCCCAATCAATAAATGGCTGAAAGTAATCGCTCGGACTCATACCTCTCAATTGTCTCCCGTATCACTATGCGGATGAACATTTTCCGAATATAATCATTAAATTACACCTATCACTGATATGTAGTCGACCGCTCGCGGCATTGTGGGAGGGGAGGTTCTAGACACTGCAGCCTTGATTTCTTGGCCAATAAACAGGCTGAATGGTTGCTACGCAATGCCATCACAAAAGAATGAATTGTTTAATGTAAATCCTGAAGAGGAAATTAAAATTGACTCTGCGCAAATAATGTGGATGATTCCTGATGATAAAAGTATGGAAATTGCTACAAATATAGCAATTAGTACAGGAGATATGGCTGGACTATCTGAAATTGATCTGGGAATTCTTGCATTGTCTATTGATTTGGAAAAAACCTTAGTCACAGACGATTATAGATTGCAAAATTTAGCAGAAAAAGCTGGTATAGAATGGATGACAGTGACAACTGAAGGAATAAAACAACTATGGACATGGGAATTGAAGTGCATAGCTTGCAAAAAGATATATCCACAACCAAAAAAACCTAATTTAAAAAAATCAGACTGGGGAGAATGTAAAGAATGTGGTTCTAAACTTAGATTGAAGAGGATAAAAGGTAATCACTCTGATTCTTCATGATGTTCCTTAGTCATCCCACCACGATCAATATCTTCGCCAGCAATTGACATCCCCTCTTGAAGGCCTCTCTGAAATTCACCTTTAGCACGGCCTGCATTTCTAGCTAATTCTGGTATCTTTTTTGCTCCAAACATGATTGCAAGCATTATTACAAGAATTACAATTTCTTGAGTACCTAAGATTCCCATATTGAACCTGAAGAGGTTACAACCTTCAAAGTCTTCGGCTAAAAATCCTCTATCCACCGGAAACTGGTGGTAAAAAGGCGATTTCAGAGGAATCATGGACTTGAGTTTCCAAATCTACCCCGATATCTCCATCCAATGCTACTACTAATCCATCAGAAATCATAGATTTTAATTCAAACCTTTCAATTATTTGATTGATAGTTGTTCCATGCAGCAAGGATAAATCTATTGTTCTCTGGTTTAATTTCTCGGCTAATGGGCCAAAAAATAGGAGTCTGACTTTGATTGCCCCCTCAATAGGTTCCTGTTTCTCCACAACACTCGGAGAAGTATCTTAGCAATCAAATCATCTATTCATATTTATTAAAATACGAAATATTAAACTTTTAATTAACAACAATTCTTAGGTACACCATCACTCGTTAAGGTATGAATAAAGTAGAAGCGGTTGTATTCGACTGTGATGGGGTGTTGGTAGATATCACTTCATCATGGCAACAAATACACAACTACTTCGGGACAAATAATAAAGAAAATCTTACAAGGTTTCTTGAGAAGGAAATTACAGATGATGAATTTATGGAATTAGATGTCAAGTTATGGTTGGAAATTCAAGAGGAAATCCATATGGATGAAATAATGAGATGCTTTTCCGGTGTTAAATTGATGAAAGGAGCTAGAGAAGTTATCGATGAATTGAAGAGAAGAGGAATTTATGTAGCTATTGTTTCATCAGGAGTTGCAAGATTCATTGGTTCAATTGCACATATTCTGAAAGTCGATGATTGGGCTGCAAATGATTTTTCATGGGATAAAGAGGGATATTTATCAGGGCCAGCACCTGCTATGGTTGATTCGCATAACAAGGGTGAGATGGTTGAAAAACTGGCTAGAATAAATGGTTTTGAGGCAGAAAAAATATGGACAATAGGGGACTCAGGTACAGATTTGTCAATGCAAATACCCGGTTCTAATTTTATAGGATTCAATCCTGCAAGAGAGAGATCTATCAATAAATTTACTGATGCAAGTGTACCAATAATTGTAGATAAGGATTTAACAAAAATTTGGAATATTATTTTCTCAGAAGATTTTCCAAAGAATGATTAAGCAAATGGTATTGATGCTGAAGCATGTGTATGTAAATTTATCACTGTCAAAATACAGGGTTTAGGTTGGAAGCCTAACATTCTCTGATAATCAGTCTGATCTTGCCATGTAGAACTGTGAACAATTGTTGTTCCTTTATGGTCTCCAATATATTGTCCATGGACATGACCTGTAACGAAAATATCAGGTATTGTTCCAATTACCATACTATCTTCAGGTTCAGGAGATAATGGAGTTTTTCCCCCCCATGATGGTGCTAAATGTCTTCTTTCGAGCATTGAACGCATGGCCATCTCAGGTTTTGCATAAGTTACAGATCTAAGCCCTGCAACAAAGTCATCTATACTTTTTCCATGGTACGAGAGAATTCTAACTCCATGAAGACTAAAATCACAAGGATTACCCACGAAGATAGCGTCTGTATAGTCTTGTTGAACCTCTGGATCAAGAGCAGGTTGGGGTTCTGCTGGACGTACGGCATCATGATTTCCTGGAAGAATAATCACATCTACCCAGTCTGGTAAGTCGCTAAGGAGCATTGCAAGAGCTCCATATTGCTTGAATAAATCAGTGATAGCTAAATGCCTATCTTGTCCTGGATAAATTCCAACACCATCAACACCATCTCCACTCAATACGAAATATTTGATTGTCTTGGCTAAAGGGTCTGTTTTGAACCAATTTATCATTTTCTGCCATTGAGGCTCAAGGAAGGTTTTGCTACCGACATGAACATCGGAAAGAAAAGCTGCAGAAACAGATTCTTCAATATTAGCAGCATTTTTTGCTCTACGAGGTAGAGGAGGAAAGTGAATATTTGAAATAATAAATAAGTCTGTTCTGTCACCAATAAAAAATCCACTAACTCCAACTACATCATCATTCATTAATCCATCAAGAGCAGCATGGAGAGGATTGGCTCCGGAAGGTGGCTTTAGTAGACATTGAATCTGAGTCGTTTCATCTTCTAAAAGAAACATAAGATTTCCTGATTTAGCCCAACGAGGTTCACTAACTAGACCAACAATAGTAATCTCGTATTCATTTGAAGAATAACGTTGACGATTTCTATATGCCTCAGAATTAGAAATCGGCCTTCTTGGTAATGAACGACCTTCAATCATTAGATTTCGAATTTGATGTAATCTACTGTTAAAAAATGATTTAATATCTGACAATTTACCTTCAGTAACTGAATTTCCCGTAATATCAAAATGTACTTCAATCTCTGAATCAACATCTTTTGCTAACATTGGAAAATCTTCAAGACTGTAATGAGATAAACCATGAGGTCTAGGTGCTGGAGAAATTTCATTGCTAGAAATTGGGGCTATTACTCTGCCAATTGGCGAGGGGTTATCCGGAGTGGGGAGAGTCACTTGAGACTTCTTATGTGAAATCTGTAATTCCTCGGTAATAGATTCATCGATAGAAACTAAAGATAATAATTCATCTATAGATTTAACTGTAAGAAATTGAACATTTGATGAATTTGCGGCTTCTATCAATGGGTTAATATCAACTAATTGTTCAATTTTTTCTTTGGCTTCTAGGCCCATTACGAGAAGTCCTGCAGCACTCAACATTTTCTGTTGTTGCGCCCAATCACCGGATGCCATACGGCTCACGTCAGGTACGTACGCTCATGATAATATCGATACAGGGAAGTCATTCATCCCAGTCTGTTAATGATGCAAGATCTACTTTTTGTATTTCTTCCGCAACAGTAGTGTCTTCTACTTCCCAGGTCATACTTCCTTCCCACTGTTCCGAAGAGGGGTCCATTTGAGAAATATCAGATTGAGATTCTTCGATTTCGTCATCATTCTCTATAACATCATCTTGCTGTTCTAATCGATCTAATGTTTCAAGTGCCAATCGAAGAGCGAAGACTGCAAAAGAACGTTTATTATCCAATCTATCATTTTCACCAAAATCCATCCTTCTCACGAGAAAATAGTCCTGAGCTATTACAGCAACATGTACTCGACCAACTTCTTTTTCCAAAGTTGACCCACCTGGGCCAGCGATTCCTGTAATTGCGATAGCTACATCAGAACCTGATTGATATCTAGCGCCTTTAGCCATTTGAACCGCTACTTCATGAGAAACTGCACCGGCTTCACCTTCATCAAATGCTGATTTTTGTACTCCTAACTCCCTCATTTTTGCTTCATTAGAATAAACTACCCATCCCTGATTAAACCATTGAGTAGCACCTGAAATATCAGTGATTAATGAAGCGAGTAAACCTCCTGTACAGGACTCTGCTGTTGAGACTGTCCAGCCCTTCTTCCTAAGGCGTCTTGTCATCCGGGAAGCTAGTCCCGCAGTCTCTTCTACCACATGCACCCCTACTAGTAATCCTTCTTGATTGTTTACACTTAATCTTGAAGATTTGAGTGGTGGGCCCGGCAGGAATTGAACCTGCGATCTTCGCTTTGTAAGAGCAACGTCATAACCCCTAGACCACGGGCCCCACGAGAGACTCGGGTAGCGTCGCATTCAAATCATTGGTGGTCAAAGCATCTGTTAGAGAGTGCTTGTTTGAAGGATATTGAGGAACTTATAATTAGATTGGGAGAAAATGGTTTTCCAATGGATGAAAGTCTTAAATTTGCATTTAAAAACGCTAATATTGACTATTTCATTAAATCAGGAAATAACCGATTTTATTCGGATAATCCGGTTGAATTCATGAAAACTAGTAAAGGAGTTACAAAAAATATTTCTGCACCGCATATGTTAGTAACTTTATTACATCATTTAGAAATAAAAAAGGGACAAAAAGTTCTATTGGTTGGATCAAAAGGGGGCTATCTAGCAGCTATTCTAGATTATCTTCTCGGAGAAGAAGGAATTATTACATTGATAGAGCCACATGATGAAGTTCTTGAACATACAAGAAGAGTTTTAGAAAACTACCAAACAAGAGGAATTATTCGTGTTCTTTCAATAATAGATTTTGAGTTCTACGATGAATCTGCAAAAGAATTTGATAGAATTTTGATAACTGGAGCTGTTAGAGAAATTCCTGATTTTCTTAGTTTGAATTATCAAGAAGGATCTTTTATCTTAGGCCCATTCGGAAGTAATATTCAACAAAGACTTCTGAAAAAAGAAAAACAATCGGGAGAATGGTTAGATACAGACTTAGGCGGAGTAGTATTTTCCCCTATGGATACGAGAATTTCAGAACGGAATCCATTGGACCCTATTGTTCTAGCTGAAGGCCTTGAAGATTCATTTAGTTTAATATGCGAAATAATAGAAGTTGATGAAGAAATTTTACAAGGAATTGAACAATTAATTCAATCACTGAGAGAATTACCAAGAGATATTCCGTCTATCGGAGAACATTCATCTGATGAAGAAATCATGGAAAATCCAGTTATGGACTTAATGATGTCAGAGATGGAAAGACTTGCACCCATTTGGCCAATAATTGAACACTTTATGTCAATAGAATTAGTTAATATCTTCAACTCAGAAGATGAATCATCATTCATTACCGGAGGGCATGAAGACCTTGTTCCTTGAATAGGAGTATTCTTGCACTAATGGCTAGTGGCGGTATTGTGCTTAAAGCGACTATACGCCAGTTGAACAATAAAGATGTTCGATTAAGGAGAAGAGCTGTAAGGAAGCTGTTTGAACTAGATGACCCTGTTGCAATTGATGCTTTCGTGCCATTACTGAATGATGAAGATGAATGGTTTAGGGGAAAGGCACTAATCGCGATACAAAGATGGGCCTCAATGAAAGACCTTGATTTAGCAGAAAGACTTTCTAATTCAGATAAACCTGAAGAAAGGATATTGGCTTGTAGAATTGCGCCCGTTGTGGGGAAATCAAGCGAGAGGATTTTAACAAGAATGTTAGATGATGAGAATAATCTAGTTAAACAGAATGCTTGGAAAAATATACTAGAAATAAATGAAGATTTTATTGAAGGTGCATTGGAAAATAACGATGTAGGAATACGATCATTGGCAATTGAGAGAATACAATCAATGGATGAAGTAGATAATGATACTCTGAAAAAAATTCTCAGTGACGATTCGAGTAGAATAAGGAAAAAGGCAATTAATCTTCTGAAATCTAAACCTGAAAAGTATTCTTCGGGAGAATTTGATGAAATTATAATAAAAATTGCAGAAAATGATGATAGAATTCAAGTTGATGCTCTAATAATGCTAATTGAATCGGGTAAAGAAAACGAATTGTTCAGTCGAAAAATACCTATTTGGCTGGAAAATGAAGACCCAATGATGATTAAATTGATTGCAGAGACAATAGAACAAAAAGATTGGTTAGAAATTAATTGGCTTATAAAAAAGATAATCAAATCATCTAATGATAAACTAATTTCTAGAGTACTAAGAAGGAAAAAATCGGTTGAGGCAGATGAAATTCGTAAAGAGATTCTACTAGATGAAACGAGAGATGCCGTAATAAGGTCTAGAATAATAGAAGATTTATTTGGTAAAAAACATAATGAAGAAATTACAAAGATAATATTTGATTTGGAGAATAATAATCAAAAATCTATTTCAGAAACTGCAAAAATGTATAGAGAAAGCATCTCATGATTTCTTCTAAACAGCTGGCAACATTAATCTTGAAAGTGGAACAGCTATAGGAGGAAGGTGATCAGATAGGCGATGTCTGCTGGTTTTAGGGGAGAATAATGGCCCAAATAATGCTGCATTGATTACTTCTTGTTTGGTAACTGAATCGCGACCACAATTAGGCCAAACATCTAACTCAATTAAGTCATCTTCAAGATAATTGATGAAAACACAAGGTACGCAACTCAGTCCTAATCTCTTTGCTACATGATATCGATGATGTCCATCTAAGATAGTTCCTGAAGATTTATCAATTAACAATGGCTTTGTATAAGCATTCCACCTATGAGTCATTTTTTCTAGTTGATCAACTTTTTTTGGCAATATTTCTTCATGTGGTCTGAGAATCTCTAAAGGGACTAGCTCGACCTTCATGAAGGTCCGAGAAGGATATTGTTGTTAGTTTTGGTGCCGAAGATATGATGTTTAGTTGTACTAACGCAGATACATGGTTGACACTGAGCTGTACCTCTCTCCAGAGGATAATTTAGTCTTAGATCGACTTAGAGAAAACGGTGAAGCTTGGATCGTTGGAGGATGGGTTAGAGAAACTTTACTAATGACTGAATCAAAATCTGACCTTGATATTGCTACAACACTTTTACCTAAAGAAGTGATAGAAATATTTCCAAGAACTATTCCAGTAGGTGAAGAATATGGAACAGTTATTGTTAGATTAGATGGAGAATCAGAGAAACAATGGGAAGTAACAACTCTACGGAAAGACGGAACTTATGGAGATGGTAGGAGACCTGATAATGTTTCATTTGGAACAAATATTATTGATGATTTAGCTCGACGTGATTTCACAATAAATGCTATGGCAATAGGAATTGATAACGAGTTAATTGACATTTTTGGCGGGAAAAATGACCTAGAACACAACATTGTTAGAGCAGTTGGTAATGCGAATAAGAGAATAGCAGAAGACGGCCTTAGAATATTACGTGCTTTCAGATTCTTAGATTTGGGAGGGGATAATCTTAGAGTTCTAGATTCAGAACTAGAGTTAGCGATTAAAGAAAATATTGAGATGTTAGAAAAAGTATCAAAAGAAAGAATAACTGAAGAAATTAGGAAAATATTGTCTGGAAAAAACTCATATGGAATATTATTAAAAATGAAAGAATTAGGTGTTCTGAATTATATTTTGAATGACCTGTCTGCAGAGATAGAAGATTTAGGCGAGGCAAGCTCAATGGTTATCCTTGCAAGATTTTTAAGAAACAATGAATGTAACGGAGAACAATTAACTGAAATTTTAAAACAACGATTAATTTTGACAAAAAAAGAAATCGGACAAATCTCTTTCTTACATGAAAATAGAAATTTAAAATTTGATTACAGTTTAGAAAGTATTAGAAGATTTCAGGTATTACTTTCAAAAGAACAAAAAATATCAATTTTACAATATCATAATGATGAAAAATTTATTGAGAAATACAAAAATCTGGGAAATGGAGAAGAAATTATGCAACCTATTCTTAATGGAACAAAAATTTCTGAAATTACTGGAATAAAACCTAGTAGGAAACTTGGTCTACTAAAAGAATGGTTATTTAGAATTCAAATTGAGCAAAATATCCAGAAAGAGGAAAAAATTATACAAATCCTAGATGAAATTAACTGGAATGATTCAGATCCGGAATCTTGGCCAAGATTATCATGGCCTTGATCAAAGTTCATTTAGATACTCTATGTATTCATTTTCATCTAAATATTGATCAGCATCATAGTCGAATGGTTGTACAATTACACACCATCCATCAGCATATGCATCATCATTAACAAGATCTGGGTTATCCTCAACATCACCGTTTAAAGATACTATTTTACATGAAAATGGAGCATTAATCAGTAATTTTTCATATTCTGTAGTGACGGTAATCAGTAAATCATCCAGGCCTAATTCGTCTCCACTAGTCATTGGAGTTGGTGCATCATCATCCTGTGATACTTCTCCATCATCATCATCTGAGTCCTCCATTTTAAATTCAGAATCATCTTCAGGTTTAGTTAGAATTACTCTAATTATATCCCCATGTTCTGCTCTGATGAATTCGCTCAAGCCTATCTTTACCTGAGAGTCATCCTTCTTTTCGTCTAATACTTGTAACCATAAATGTTCCAAAGTATATTTACGTCCTTGTGCCACACTAAATTCGACATAATCGCTATCAGCCATACCAATTCTCGACCTGCGCCCATCTGACAACCGTTTTGAATTGTTCGATTGGAGAAGTTGTTACATTTGCCATTACGAGACATTAACAATACCTTTCTCTTCGGACACTCTGGTGAGATAATGGAGTTCATGGAAACAGAAGAACAAAGTATGATTCGAGAGATGGTTCGTAGCTTTGCTGAAGAGGTCTTAGCGCCTACTTGTTTAGATAGAGACAGGAATGCTGCACCACCGTTAGATGAATGGCAAAAATTTTGTGAATATGGCTTACAGGGCATCACAATTCCTGAAAAATATGGAGGTAGTCCTGTTGATGATATTTCTGAGTCAATAATTATCGAAGAGCTTGCAAGAGTTGATCCGTCATTTGCAGTAATGTACTGTGTTCATGTAGGACTATGTGCAAAAACAATTGAAATTCATGGAAATGAGGTACAGAAAGAAAAATATCTAACTAGACTTGCTGGAAACGAAATTGGAGCATATTCACTTTCTGAGGCAGGTGCGGGAACAGATGCAGCTGCAATGGTTTGTAAAGCTAAAAAGACAGATGACGGTAAACATTTTATCATTAATGGAGAAAAAATGTGGGTTACAAATGGTAAGAGTGCAGATATTTACGTATTATTCGCTAAAGATGTAGATCATCCCGATTTCGGTGTTAAAAAGCATGGAGGGACTACTGCTTTTATCGTCGATTCATCGATGGAAGGATTTAGTGTTGGTAAAAAAGAAGAGAAATTAGGGATTCGATCTTCTGATACGTGTGTATTACTTCTTGAAAATTGCAAAGTTCCTATTGAGAATGTTTTGAAAGGAGTTGGAGAAGGATTTCCTATTGCAATGAATGCACTTGACAATTCGAGAATTGGAATAGCTGCTCAAGCATTAGGAATTGCACAAGGTGCATTTGAGTCAGCACTGAATTATTCCCATGAAAGACAAGCATTTGGTAAACCAATTGCACATCACCAAAGTATTGGAAATTATCTTGCGGATATGGCAACACAAATTGAAGCAGCTAGAATGATGGTTTACAAAGCATCTTGGGCTAAACAGAGACACTATGAGAATGGAGGACATAGACATACGAAGGAAGCCAGTATGGCTAAACTATTCGCAGGAGATACAGCAATGTGGGTATCTGAGAGAGCCGTACAAGTACTTGGAGGATATGGCTATACTACTGATTTCCCTGTTGAAAGATTTTTCAGAGATGCGAAAATCACTCAGATTTATGAAGGAACTCAGGAAGTCCAAAGAATTGTCATAAATAGAGCAATTAAACCTTAATTATTCAACCCATGAATATTTTCTTTGACCTTCTAGAACATCATCCCCGCCCACAGAAACTAAGGCAAATTCATTTTTTGGAGATAAAATTGATTTTTTCGCAGTGCCTCTATGCAGTGATTCATAAATTTCTTTATCGATAGGATGTCGTTCATCAAGTCTGTTAAATAAATTGAATCTTGCTGCAATTTGTTTCCATTCTGGTTGTAAAATTCCTTCAAAGACTTTTGCTTTAGCACCCGATCCATAACCACACAGACCTATTCTTTCACCGATCATTTTTTCATTATCCAAATGATCTGACTCAATTGTAGACATTAAAGCTAGAAAAATCGAACCTGTATATTGATTTCCAACAAGGCTAGATGCCCTTTGTGCTTTCTCAATTCTAGCATCAACAAAATCCTTAAACATCGAAGTTTTAGAAATTAATCGGCGATATTGATCGTTGGCTTTCTCAAACTCTTCATATCCTTCCGCAGAATCTTCAAAATCTCCTGGAAGAGGTTCGTCTCCAATTTCTTCAATAATTTCATTCCATAAAGGTAGATTTCTTCTATCATGTCTAAAAACATCTGGAAACATTCTTTTTCCTTGAAATGCATAAGGTAGATGAACAATTATTCTCTTCCACTGTTCGGTCAAAATATCATCTTCATCAGGATTATACCGGCCAGACCTAATTGCTTCAATTCTAAAATTTATGAATGCTTGTTTAACAGATTCTGAATAACAACGATTAGAAAACTGACCATCGAAAACAGGAGTATCTTTATGAATCTTCAAAGTTTTAGACTCAAAAAGAATATTATCTTTAAGTGTCGAAAAAGGTAATACGTCAAGTATTTTCTCCACTAGTCCTGACTTTCTAGGTTTTTCACCAGCTTCTTCAGCCAGATCTAGGACGTTCTCTACCACCGTTTTCATATCTACTTCTCTCCTAGGTTTGAAAAAGTCATGAACAGGCATTGTTGAAACCCCCCAATTATCTGGAATTACAATTAATCTAGGATTATGTCGTATCAGTATCGCTCCCCCTCCAGCGCCTTGAGTATATTCTCCAGATGACTCAAGATCATATTTTGCATTATCTGCGAAAACAACTATTCCAATTCTATCTTGAGATTCTCCTCCTCTTGCAACCCAATCTAGTGTATTGTGCATTGCATCTACAGCCCCTATACAAGCAAATGTCAAATCTACAACATCACAATGCCTAAAACAATCTTCTCCAAATTGTTCTTGATATCTTTGTTCTAACATATCCATAATGTAAGTTGCAGTAGGTTTAGCGCCATCAAGTGCTGATTCAGTACCGAGATAGATTCTACCAATATTATTAGGATCGAGATTATTTCGATCTATTAATCTAGCACAGGCATTAGCACCCATAGTAGCTGTATCTTCATGCACGTCTGGAATTGCCATTGCTTTCAATCCAAGACCTCGATTTAGTTTTCCAAAATCAGCACCACGAAACTCAGCAAAATCTTCCATATCAAAATATAGTTTAGGAAAATGTATGGATATATCGTCAATTCCTACCTCTGTCATAGCAATCCTTCCGAGTCTCGCGCAAAGCAATGGGGTTATGATATCTACTATAGAATTAGGTTTAACCTGCCGATAATTAAAACGCATCACTGCGAGCCGGTGATTTTATTCATATTATCTAATAAATCATTATTATCTGAAAAATGCTCAGAAATCGGCTTTAATACATCTGCTAATCCTTTGGCCACAGCCATTTTAGCATCAAAAGGGTGTACATTTCCTTCGTTAATTGCTGAAATAAGTGAATCGGTACTTTCCCAAGACGAAGGTTGGCCGAATTCAGGTTTAGGTTCAATATTTAATCTACCAATTCTTGGTATTATTATGTATCTAATAATTTCATAAACAGCAGAATTATCATTACCTATTTCGAGGAATGCTTTACGTAACTTTTTCTCTAATTTTTTAGGAGTATCATGCAATAGAATCGCATTATTTGGGTCAGATTTAGACATTTTATGATCATATGAATCCATTCTACCACTAGCACCCTTAAGACCGGATAACATTGGAGTGTGTATACAAGTAGCTTTAGTCCATTTATTCCTATCTGCAACTTCCCTCATGTACATGTGAGCTTTTCGCTGATCCATTCCTCCAAGTGCTATATCAATTTCTAACTCAAAAATATCCGCAGATTGTAAAGCAGGATAGAAAAACGCTGATAAATCGTGATCTGATGAATCTTCATCCCGACCCATGATACTGAATGTTCTCCTAACTCGAGATAAACTCATATTTTTTGAGCATCTCAATACTCTTTCCCAATATTTCCCAGAATCCATTATTTCAGATGCTCGAATAAATCTTAATTGACCCGGACCATTTCCTTCTTCTGGAAAATTAAGTAAAACTCTGAAAACTTCAGACATATAATCAGCCGCTAGAGATATTTTCTCCATATCTCTTGAAAACTTATCATTTACCCATGCATGCCAATCAGCTAGTAAAACTGTAACGTTTACTTTCTCCGCAAGTAAATTTTCCATTGTTTCTGCTAAAACCATCCACCCAAGATGAGCTTTTCCACTTGGTTCTAAACCGATATATGCATTAATCTGATTATTGCCTGAATGACTTTTGCCTCCAGAAATAATATTTTCAACATGTTCAATACCAATGATTTCTTCACAATTACTGAACATTCTGTTAATTCTTGAACGATCTTTATCATTAAGATTTGATAAAGGTTCTGAACTCATTTAATCACCAAATTATTTGAATAATTTATCTAATTTTTCACCGCGACCCGCTGCTCTAGTATTTTCACCTTCTTCCAAGGCTGCTTCAATCTCAGCAATCAATGCCTCTGCTTGAGATTTTTTCTCATCCGAAACATTACTTGACATCTTCATGAAATGTCTTGCTGAACTAACTGCGGATTTAGCCTTAGAAGCTTTTTTTGCCCATTCCTTTGCTTTATCACCGCGTTGCTTCGAATTATATCCAGTTGCCTCATCAAGAAATTGCGTCCATCTTTTACGGCTATCCTGTGCAATTTTCATGGCTTCTGGATCATCAAAATTAGGAGGTACATTCTTCACATCAATTACTAAAGCACCAGTTTCTGAAAAACTTCCCTCTATTGAAGTCATAATATCATGAGAACCAGAAAAAGAGCCATCATCATTAGCCTCCACTTTCTCAAAATATTTACCAGCCAATACTGCTAAACCACCATCTGCATTAATTTGTTTCATCAATCCTCGCTTAACGTCGAATCTCTCCATAAGCCTAGCGCGAAGTAATTGCTTATTCAATACTACGAGAGAAAGATAACCACAGATGACAATAAACAGGCCTAAACCTACATCCGTTTTCGCGAGACTATGACTGCGTTGAGAACGGTTATTGTTGGGTTGATGACGACTTTAGTATTCGCATCACCTATTGTTGGTGCGGAATCAGCAGTAGAGCTTGATTCAGTTATTCATCTAAGTGAGGCCGATTTATCGATAAAAGGGATTGCAGAAAATCCAGAAGAAACAAAAATTCTAGTCTATGCTGAAGGAGGTTATGCCAGTATTATCTCATCAAAGAATCCTGGAAATGAACAAGTATTACTCGCTGCAAGTGACAATCAAACAATGAGGGATGCTGATTGGCATCCAGGCGGAGGAACTGCATTTTTAGTTGGAGACGAAGGGATGATTCTTCGATATGCAGCAGATGATTTTTCCTTAACACAAGCCGGAGAAAAAATGAACTTCGGACAAACAGATTTAAATTCAGTTGCATGGAATACTGCCGGTTCATGGGCCTATGTTGGAGGTGATGATGGATGGTTATGGAGAATTCGAGCAGAAGGTGATGGTGGACTTGATACTCATCTAATTGAAGGACGTGGAGAGGGAGACATATCAGATATTGATTGCCACGATGATATCATGCTTTGCGTGGTATCTTCAGTAACGGATGGAATTGGGATAATAGATAGAAATCATGTTCTCACTTGGATTGGAGGGAGTTTCTATCCATGGACAAGTGTCATTTGCCCTTCAAACTATTACTTATCTTGTGTATCAGTTTCCAGTAGTCAAGAAATGGGTTTAATTCAATTACATTCAACAAATGCTGTAGAAAGTCAATTATCAGTTAGCACTGTTAAAGGAGTTGAAGGGCAATTTACACATCTTAGTCATCAAGATGATGCTAGATCACTAATCGTAGTAGCACCATTTGCATTACTTGAGCACGATGTTAGTAAAAATGCAACATTCCCATGGTTAGAAAATGGAGATGCACAAAAATTTGATATTGAAATTTCTGGTGAAAGAATAATTGGAACTTGGAACTCTGGAGAAGATAGTGGATGGCTAATTACAAGTCGTGGCACTGTGATTGAGTTTCACTCTACAGAGAAAGGAAGTGAAATTGGAGTAATACTTGGAGGCATTGTGGGCTTCTTAATTCCATTAACTATCGGATTGTTGATACTAACTTTAGTCTACACCGCTTCCCCCAGACTACAATATTGGATGACAATGAAGTTCGGAAATAAACAAGAAAAAAGAGATGCGAAGAGAAGAGGGAAAGGAAAAAGATAGGGTTAGATTTTGACTAGTCCAATCAGGAACATTCATGTGGCCTCTATTATCGCCCGCAAATGAGAATTATGGCATATGAGGCTCTAGACTTCTACGATGTTGACTCGTTATTGACTGAAGAAGAAAGAATGGTTCGAGACATGGTACGCGATTGGGTAGATGAAGAAGTCATTCCAAACATCGAAATTGCTTGTAGAGATGGAGTATTTCCAGATGAGTGGAGAGTTGCTTTAGGAGAAATGGGAGTACTTGGTGCGCCCCTAAAAGGTTATGATTGCCCAGGACTTTCATATACCGCTTATGGTGTTATTTGCAGAGAATTAGAAAGAGGCGATAGTGGTCTTAGATCTTTTGCTAGTGTCCAAGGTTCTCTTGCAATGTATCCAATATGGGATTTCGGTAGCGAAGAACAAAAAAATCACTATTTACCTAAAATGGCAAGTGGAGAATGGATTGGCTGTTTTGGACTGACAGAACCAGATTATGGATCTAATCCTGGTGATATGATTACCAAAGCAGAAGATATGGGAGACCATTATCTTCTAAATGGCGCGAAAATGTGGATAACTAATGGTTCAATTGCAGAACTTGCAATAGTTTGGGCGAAATTGGATGGAGTTATTCGAGGATTTATTGTTGAAAAGAATGATCCAGGTTTTTCTGCTCCTGAGATGAAAGGTAAACATTCTCTAAAAGCTAGCGTAACAAGTGAATTAGTATTCCAAGATTGTAAAATTCCAAAAGATAGAATGCTTCCAGGAGTAAAAGGATTGAGAGGTCCTTTTTCCTGTCTAAATAATGCAAGATTTGGAATTTCCTGGGGAGCACTGGGTTCTGCTCAAGCATGTTTTGATTCTGCTAAAGATTATGCTATGAGTAGAATCCAATTTAATCATCCGATCGCATCATATCAATTAGTACAGAATAAATTATCTTGGATGTTAAGAGAAATCACGAAAGGGCAATTGTTAGCATACCATTTAGGGCAAAAGAAAGATGCTGGAACTTGGATTCCAGAGCATATTTCGCTGGCTAAAATGAATAATGTCGATATCGCTCTTGAAATTGCGAGAGTCGCAAGAGACATCCACGGAGCTAATGGAATATTAGATGAATATCCTATTATGAGGCATATGGCAAATTTAGAATCAGTAAAAACATATGAAGGTACTCATGATATCCACAATCTAATTATTGGTAGACACATTACTGGAATCCAAGCATTTACCAGAGAAGCTTGAAACATACTATAAAATTGATAAAAAAAAAGAGGGGAAAAAATGAACATAACTGTACTGCTAAAACAAGTCCCAGACACAACAGCAAAAATTACTATCTCAAATGGGAAAGTTGATGAGAACTCAGTAAGTAAGTGGTCAATGAGTCCTTACGATGAGTATGCTCTAGAATCCGGACTTCAATTAAAAGAAGCAACTGGAGGGAATCTTGTAGCGATAACTTGCGGCCCTGAAAGAACAAAAAAAATGCTCACCGATGCCGCTGCTGTTGGTGCTGATACTCTTGTTCATATCTCAGATGACGGAGTCACCGATAGTACTCATGTCCAACAATTACTAGCAGCTGCTGTAAAAAAATATGACTCTCATGTAGTGTTATGCGGCAAACAAGCAGCAGATACCAACGCTGGTTCAACTGGACCGGGGGTTGCTGAATTAATTGATGCTGCATGCATTACTTTGGTTTCAGAAGTAAATCATTCTGAAGGTAATTTTTTGACAATTAGGCCAAGTAATTCAGGAACAGAGAAAGTAATGGTTTCCGGGCTCAGTGTTTTCGCATTTGATAAAGGTACATCAGAACTTAGGCGGCCTAATGTTAGAGGAATAATGATGGCTAAAAAGAAGCCTATTGAGGCAATATCATCTAGCGATTTGGGAGTCAATTTAAGTTCTTCAAATGTAAAGTTGAATTCTCAAAACCCTCCTCCGGAAAAGCCCGCAGGGCAGAAATTTGAAGGAGCAGAGCATATCAATGAAGTAGTATCAAAATTAAGAAACGAGGCAAATGTAATTTGAGGTGGAAAAATGAACTTTACAATAATAGCAGAAACTAATGGTGATGCACTTCACCCAACTACATACCAACTTGTAAGAGCAGCGGCTAATATGGGCTCTAATTCAACTGTAATTTGTCCAAATGGAATTGGAGCTGATGAAGCAGCAAAAATTAATGGAGTAGACAAAGTAATTTCAGCAACTGGAGATTGCTTCAATATCTTTGATGGTGGAGCATGGGCATCCGCTATATCTCCAATTTGTGGAGATATAACCTTAATCTCTGCATCACCTAATGGTAGAGAGATAGGTTCTAGAATTGCAGCGATAAAAGATATACCAATTATACAAGATATAGTGTCAATGACTGAAGGAGTTACGGTTACTAGGCCAATTTATTCAGGTAAAGCTATGGAATCATTGACAATTTCTGGGAATGCTGTAATCACATTAAGACCAAATGCCTTTGAAGCAGCGTTGACGGGAAATGATGCCCCAATAAGTGTCGTAAATCAATCAGCAGACGTAAAGATTGCAATTCAAGAAGCGATCGATAAAGCAAGTGAGAGATTAGATGTTACTGAGGCAGATATTATTATTTCAGGAGGAAGAGGGATGGGCACAATTGATAATTTCTCTCATCTGGAAGAAATTGCAGATACAATTGGAGCAGCAGTTGGAGCAAGTAGAGCGGTAGTTGATGAATGGGGTATGCCTCACAGAATGCAAGTTGGACAGACCGGAAAAACAGTAACTCCATCGCTTTATATCGCTGTAGGAATTTCTGGAGCTATACAACATCTAGCAGGAATGAGATCTAGCAAATATATTTTGGCTATAAATAAAGATCCTGATGCACCAATTTTTGCTGTTGCAGATTACGGTGTAGTTGCAACATGGGAAGAGGCAATCCCTGCACTAAAAACCGCTCTTTCAGAGTTACAGTAATAATTTGTTGCAATGCGTTAAATTAAGATACCGCTTCGAAAGGTCATGGAATCTAATGTATTCGAAGATGGAACAGTCCGATTGGTTGTTGCTTCGGCAATGATTCTTGGAATATTAATTGGGTTAAGTCTCGCAGATATTGTTTTTGATGATTATCAAACAGGCTTGGCAGATAAAGATGGAGACAATGTTCCAGATATCTCTGATTTAGAACCTAATGGGGATGCTGGAATCAGATTCACATTAGTAGAAATCATTCATCAGGAATTAGAATCGGATGCCAATATCACACTAGTATTGGGTTACAATGACAATGGAGACAGTGAAGGGAAGTTAAATGGGCAAGTCTGTGTTCTAAATCTCACAATTAAAGAGAATACAACTGTCACTAGACCATCACATAATTGTATTTTTCAAGTAGCAGATTATGCGCTAAGATCTGTGTCATTTGAATACAGAATGTTCGAAGAGAAAATAATTAACCATGAAATAATTAGAGAAAATTGGGATATTTTCGCTGGAAATGATAATGAAAACCCGTGGGGAACGAATACTACTGTAGATCCAGCATTTCTATCAGTAGGAAGTACAATATTGTTGGACGGAATGTCGGATAGTGACGAATGGGAGAAGAATGCTAGAGTTATTTGGTATACTAATAGTGTTGAAATTTTCGCAGATTAAATAACCTGAATTGTTAAACTTGCCTTGGATGAAGCGCCTCTATCATCCACAACGGTGAGATAAAAAATATGTACGCCTGTTGATAATTTCACATTTACTAGAGAATTATTTGAAATGACTTTACCTGAATCATTCTCCCATGACCAACTCTTAATGGTTCCATCAGGATCATAGGATTTACTACCATCAAGTAAGACCATGGTTGTACCATCTGAATCAGAATTTACAGTTTTATCTTCACCTACATCAACAACTGGAGGTAAATTTAGTGATTTAGCCGATTGTGATAAATCTTCTAATATATCGACCTCAATAATTGGAGGAGAGGTTTCAATCTCTAATTCTTCATCTAATGCTTCAAGAATTTCTGATGAGTTTGACGGTAATAATGGTTTCATGTATGATGCTTGTTCTTCTTCTGGCGATAAGGCTCCAGAATATTTAGAATCGAAACTTTCTTCTTTGAAATCATAATCATCAGAAATAATCTTAGAATCCGGATCTATTATGAAGATAGGGGTAGGAATATCCATCTTCTTATCATCACCCAAAATACCAACTCTAGAATCTCCCATTGATACTATATTCTCTACTATTCCAATATGTTCAACTCTCCAAATTATTTTTCCTTGCATATCTAATCTGTAAATGTCAAACCAAGATGCTACGAGTATATCTTGTTTCCAAGGAAAAATCTGCTTAATTGAATAGTCAAACTTACATAAATGATTATATCTCTTAGATTTAATTTCTAGTTCTAACAGTTCCCCATTAAAGCAGCCCAAGATTACTCCTTTCTCCGTAGAATTAATACAATTAACCAAACTTTCCACTTCACAACTGTGTATCATCCCTTTCTTAACACTCCAACACTCTATTCTATTTTCAGGCCGATCATCAATGGTCATTCCGAGCGAATTACGTGCAACAACGAGAATTTCTCCAGGTCGAAATATCATAGCAGAAATAGTTTCAATGTCATCAACTGTAGCTACTGATTTTCTTATCTCTTCTCCGTAAGAATTTACCATTATGAAATCTCCGTTTTCTAGAGCAATTGCTGAGATATCTCCATTTTTATTACTACAAAGATGAGTTATCTGTCCAAACTCTCTTTCCCATAATAATTGTCCATCAGAATTAAATTTAAATAAATTACCGGAACTATCTGCAACTAAAAAATAAGAACCGGATAAAGAAATTTTATCGCATCCAGATTCTAATTCATGTTTCCAAATTATTCCTTCGGAATATGCACATATACCAGATATACTAGAACCTACAATTAACTTATCTTCAATTTCGAATAATCCGATAATTTCTCCTTCAAGATTAAATGATTCTTCGATAATCCCATTGGAAGAAAGAATACTTACGACACCTGTTTTACTACCTACAGCTAAATTCCCATCTGACATTTCAAAAGCAGCTGTAAGGATACCGCCAATTTCGACAGAATTGAGTATCTCAATGGAATCCATGAATATACTAGATGCCCGTTACCTATCATTCTAACTGGGAAATGTGTTAAGCAGATGCTGATTTTTTCGCTTTGTCATTTCTTGATTGCTCGATCTTATTAAGATAATCTTCTGTAATTCCACCAGTCACATAAACCCCATCAAAACATGAACAATCGAATGTTGCAACATTATTTTTACCTGCACCTAAACAAGCCTCTACCAAATCATCTAGATCCTGATATATCATCCAATCAGCACCTATAGCGGTACATATCTCGGAAATTTCCCTATTATATGCGACATATTCATTTTTCGCCGGCATATCAATTCCATATACATTAGGATGTATTATCGGAGGTGCAGCAGACGCAAAGAAAACTTTCTTGGCACCTGCATTTCTAGCCATCTCAACTATTCTTTTCGAAGTATTTCCTCTAACAATACTATCATCGACAATTAGGACAGTTTTTCCTGAAAACTCACTAGGAATTGTATTGAGTTTTTTGCGGACTGAATCTTTCCTAACAGACTGGCCAGGCATAATAAAAGTACGTCCAATATATCTATTTTTTACAAAACCTTCACGGTAAGGAACTCCTAACTCTCTAGCTAATTCTAAGGCAGCTATGCAACCACTATCTGGAACTGGAATTACAGCATCTATTCCATGTTGAGGATTCAGTTGTTCTATTCTACGGGCTAATGATGCACCCATTCGAAGACGAGCAGAATGAACAGATATTCCGTCAATTATAGAATCAGGTCTTGCAAAGTAGACATGTTCGAAAATACATGGACGATATTGAGGCTCAGGATGACATTGGCGGGAATAGAAAGAACCATCACACCTCACAACAATGGCTTCACCTGGCATAACGTCTCTTTCTAATTCAAAACCTAAAGCCATTAGTGCAGCACTTTCTGAAGAAAATGCTCTTTCAACAAATCCTTCAACATTTCTCACACCCATGCATAATGGCCTGATACCATTAGGGTCTCTGAAAGCAATTATACCCCAGCCAGTAATTGAAGAGACCACACTGTAACTTCCCTCAGCCCTCATATGTGTCCTTTCAATGGCTCTAAAAACATCTTCATGATCTAAAGCATCCATCCCTCCAGGTCTTCCATTGAGTGATCTTTGAACTTCAGCAGCTAGTAAATTTAGTAATGCTTCGGAATCAGAACTAGTATTAATTCTCCTATGATCATATTCTAACAAGCTAGAAAGTATTTCTTCAGTATTATTGAGATTGCCGTTGTGAGCCAAACTAACGCCAAATGGTGTATTTGTGTAAAATGGTTGAGCCTCAGCCACAGACGAACTACCAGCTGTTGGATATCGTACATGACCAATGCCTGCAGAACCCTTTAGAGATTTCATATGTCTCTCTTTGAAAATATCTCTAACGTACCCATTCGCTCTTCTATGATATAAATTCTCATTATCGAAGGTAACAATTCCTGCAGCATCTTGGCCGCGATGCTGCAGAACTAATAACCCATCATAAATATCCGAAGCAACTGAATATTCTGGATTCCCAACAATCCCAATAATTCCGCACATAAGAACAAACCTCGCTAAGTTGTAAGGGTCTTAGCACTTTGCTATTTGGAACTTGGTTTATTTGCTACCCATGGAACGATTTCTTTTACTCCATTGGTACTTGCGCATGCGTGAACTTGCTCCATATCCGCAGGATGAACATACGCCTTTTTGTTTGTGATAAGAATGACGGCCACATCGACGACAACGAATGTGAGTCGACTTTTGTCTCTTACCCATGCTTGGAGTACCTTTGGACATGATAACACCTATTTGATAGCGCGGCGACTTACCAACTTGTTATGAGAGTTACCCTTGAGAGGATTAGTCAAATTACTGTAGTTTTTATTCAGTCGCATCTAGCAAATCATCGAATGGACGCTTTCTAAAAGAAGCTCTGAATAGGAAATAAATCATTAAAATATACAATAATGGAATTATTACAAGGAGCCCTAACATACCCTCTACCAAAGAAAAACGAATTGCATCTACAATAGTTTCTACATCATCATTTAATGAACTCACAATCATTGCCGAAATGAATATCATCAAACTTTGAATTATTATGGGGATGGTTGGTTTACTGTAGGGATGTAAAGAGAACAGTTGAAAAATAATTAGTGAAAAATTGACCAATATGAAACCTCCAAAAGTATAGAAAAGAATTTCTAATAATGTCGAGTTCATTTTTCATCAACTCCGATATTAGCTGAAATAATTTTTTTGACAAATATTATTTCTTCTTCGGTCAAATCAGGTGCTGGATCTTCTAGAGGAATTCTATTTTCAACAAATCTAACCAATAATATGAAAAATAATAATGAAATTATTCCACCTAATGCTGAGAATATTGCCATTAAAATGAAATTATCTGGTAGTTCATAGTATTCTAGATTTAGGTAAAAAGAAATTAGAATAATTGACCACCCAATAATCAACTGCGGAGGATGGGATTTCCAATAAATTGGTGAACCTCTAAGAACAAGAAAACATCCTATTGAACAAACAAAGAACCACGGTGCAAAACCGCGTAAGTATCCTAGTAATTCTTCCTCTGGATTTTCTACAGGAAAATTATTGAAAGCTAGTAGTGAGATTCCAGCCATTATAATAGGGACGGCAAATTTATTTCTGGAAAAGGAAGGACCCATTCTAGCGAATGTAATACCGACTAATAATAAGAAAAAGGCGAGCCAAATCATCATGGAGCCGAAAATCACGTTATTGCCTAATAGTCTCTACTTCATCTATGTTTTTTAATTAAAATCACTAATTCATGGTTTTCATCGCCAAAGATTGCGCGACAGAGTTCATATACGGGTCGTCAGTCGCCCGCATCGTCGTAAGACGCTGAGGTGCTAAAATGGTTAAGATGCCGCGTAAAGTTATGCGTTACAGCCCTTCAGCAGGTAAGCACACTGAACATACAGTGGAGCGAGTTAAAAAAAGACGAGCTAGTGAATTAAAATGGGGTCAGAGAAGGTTCCGTAAAGTTACTTCAGGATACAGAGGTTTTCCAAGACCTAAGCCATCCGGTGAGAAGCCAACTAAACGTGTTAACCTAGTTTTCAGATGTACTGAAACAGGTAAGGGCCATTCACCTGCTGGAAAGCGTGCTAAGAAATTCGAACTAATTGATAAATAATTGAGGGATAATAATGAGTGGAAGATTCATACGTGTAAGTTGCACAGATTGTGGACATGAGACCATTATATTTGACAGGGCGTCAACCTCAATCGCTTGTTCAATCTGCGGTTCAACATTAGCAATATCCGCAGGTGGAAAAGCTACTCTCTCAGGAAGCACAATTGTAGACGTCCTCGAATGAAGGGGACAGAAAAATGAGTGAAGCCGAGGAAATATGGCCCGAAGAAGGTGAACTCCTAGTTTGTACTGTTAAGGGAGTTAAAGAAAACGGTGCATATCTTAATCTAGACGGATACGGGGACAAAGAAGGTTTCGTATTTATTGGTGAAGTTGCTTCTGGATGGGTAAAAAATATTAGGGCACACTTGAGAGAAGGTCAACGAGTTGTTGCTAAAGTTGTGACAATCAAAAAGGATAGAGAGAGAGTAGATCTATCTATAAAAGCTGTATCTGCTGAAAGAAGAAAAGATACCCTGCAAACGTGGAAAAATCAACAGAGAGCAAATCAAATTATGCGTGTTGCTGCTCAAAGAGTTAATTGGGATGAAGAAAAAACCGAAGCAATTTCTGAGGAAATGACAGAAAAATTTGGATCTTTATACGGAGCATTAGAAGAATGTGCTATCTCAGAAACTGCATTATCTGATTCAGGATTTACTGGTAAATGGATGAAAGTTGTTACAGAATTAGCTGTTGAAAATATAGTACCTCCATTTGTAGAAATTAGAGGCGTTTTTGATATTGAAGTATGGGGTTCTGAGGGTGTAGGTGCAATAAGAGAGGCTTTATCAGAAGCAGAGTTAGTTGTTGAAAATGAAGAAGAAGTTACTCTTACATGCCATTATGATGGTGCACCACATTATAGAGTAGATATTAGAGCTCCTGATTATTCATTGGCAGAAAACGCATGGGAAGCAGCAAAGAAAGCCGCCGTCGAAAAAATTAATTCTGTAGAAGGGTCAATATCTATAGAAAGGCTATAATGAAGAATTTCGAAGGCATTAATTCATACACCCTCAAACACCACGTTAGTATGAGGAGTCACCATGGTACGTACCAAATTACAACGATGTATCGATTGTGGAGAATATGGGCTTGGGGATATTTGTAAGAGTTGTAATGGTAAAATGATAGCTGTAGCTCCGTTAAAATATTCTCCAGAAGATCCACAAGGAGCTCGGAGAAGACAGAGGGTTGATGCAGGTAGTGAAGAATGGATTGAATCTCTGCCAACTCCTCGTGAAGTGATTAAAGGAGAGGAAGAATGAAAACAAAATTTCATTGGATAGTCGGGGATGGTTTACCCGAACATACAGCAATTCTTGAAGCGGTTCCAGGTGTTGGAAATGTGGGGAAAATTGTTGTAGATGCATTGGTAGAAAAACATCCTTCTAGAACTATTGGATGGATATTGCATCCTGATTTCCCCCCACATGCAACATTATCAAAAAATGGATTATTATCTCCACCTAGGCTTGAAATCAATTCAGTAATACTTCCTGACGGTAAAACAATAATCACAATTGGTGGGAACTTACAACCCATGACTGCAAAAGGACAATATGAAGTTGCTGAAAGTATTCTCGAAATGGCGAAGAAAAATAATACTCCAAAAATTCTAGTTCTAGCAGGCTTAGCAGCAGGTGCTGAAGATAGAGGTATTCATGTTATTTGTGCTGATTCAAATGTTAAGAAATCATTACAAGAAATTGATATTAATGTTACAGACGAACAACCCAAATCTGGAATGATTGGAATTGCGGGGTTACTAATTTCTCTATCACCATTACATGATGTACCTACAATTGGACTGGTTGCAGAAACAATAGGAGCCAGTGCTGACACACTTGCTGCTGATAGGTTATCATCTTGGATTGAAGAGGGATTAGAATTACATCTGGATTTAGATTTAGATTCAACTGGAAAAATTGCTAGGAAACTATTAGCAACTATGGATGTTTCAGAAGATATTGATGAAATTCTGAATGGAAATGAAAAACAAAACGATTCAAATTTCTATGCTTAGGTGATCTTATGAGGATACTTCTAGGAAGTGGAGGAATTAGAACGGAAGAAAGAAAAAATCTATTCCTTGATCTAGTTAAAGAAAACTTTGAGGGATGTAAAAAAGTAATTTTCATACCTTTTGCTAGTGGAGATTATGATGAGTATACAAGTTCAGTGAAGGAAATATTCAGTAATTTAGGATTTGAAATTGTAGGAATACATGAGCTTGAGAATCCATTAGAAGAATTAGAAAATATGGAAGGAATTTATGTGGGAGGAGGGAATACATTCTCATTGGTTAAAAAATTACATGAGGAAAAAATGATAGAAATTATCAGGAAAAAAGTGCTCAATGACGGAATACCATATGCGGGAGTTAGTGCTGGAGCAAATGTTGCTTGTCCAACAATGCAAACTACTAATGATATGCCAATTGATCTAGTTCCATCCTTTGAAACATTCAATATTATTCCTTTTCAAATTAATCCACATTACCATCCGGGAAAGATCTGGTGGAAAGAAAATGATACATTAAACGAGCATTTCGGGGAAACAAGAAAAAAAAGAATACAAGAGTATCATATGAATCATGACACTCCGGTAATAGGATTGTATGAAGGTGCTTTTCTTACTTGTAATGATGAAGGAATAGAACTTCTTGGCAACAAAGCCGCTGTAATAATCAAAGGTTTAGAGATAGAAACAATTTCTCCGAATATAAAAATGAACTATGATTTATCCACCAGATGAAACTACGATTAATTCTATTTTTATATCTTCACTAATTGTTGAAGAATTAGGGATAATTGAATCATTGAAAACTGCTAGAACTGTTGAAGAAGGAATGTCTAACTCTGTTAGAATTGAAGAAATAGTTGTGGGTGTCTCGGACTCGAAAAACAGACTATCATTTTGGTAAACAACTTCGACTCGCATATACGCTTCGAAACGGGTCACGCTTATGACCAATACGCATCTAGGAATATTTAGCCGAGATCGCATAGCCCGGTATTGCGATGGATTCGAAATCCATTGTCCGTTGGACGCGGGGGTTCAAATCCCTCTCTCGGCGCCAGAAATAAATATAGGTTAATTGATAAATAAAAATAGATTAGAATTAATATGCCTCAATATGAAATTGTTGATAGTGAAGAATTAAGAATGGTAAAAGTCACATTAAATGGAGATACGGTGCGTGGAGAATCAGGTGCACTTCATTACATGATTGGTAATATAGAAATGGTAACTAAAGCACCAAGTGTAGGAGGTTTTCTGAAGTCAATGGTTTCTGGAGAATCAGTATTTAGACCTACATTTACCGGAGTGGGCGAAGTATATTTTGGACCACCAACATTTGGAGAATACCATATTTTAGAGTTGGATGGTAATTCAATGGTTCTAGACTCAGGAGCATATGTGTGTTCAGATGAAGGAATAGAAGTAGGAATTATCAGAAATAAAGGTATGTCAATGTTGGCTGGAGGTGAAGGAATCTGGCAAACTACTGTTTCTGGAACTGGAACTTTAATATATTATTCAGAAGGACCTATTCAGGAAATCAATCTTTCAAATAGTACTCTTACGGTTGATGGCAATTTTGCAGTTGCTAGAGATGCATCATTAAATTTCGAAACAAGAATGTTAGGGAAAGGACTAATGTCAAAAATAGCAGGCGGAGAAGGATTCGTCAATATAATTTCAGGAACTGGAAAAGTATACCTCTCACCTGTTCCGAGTCGTTTCAATAATTTAGCAGGAAGAGTAATCAATGATACAGTAAGTGGAATGATTCCTTTCTTAAATAGAAATAATTAAGCTCAAAATGGCTTTAAATCTTCAGAGCTTTTCAATAGAACTACACGAGCGCCGGGGCCTAAACGTACTTGCTTTTGTCCAGCGAACTCTCCAATTTCGCCATTTAAAATCGCAATTTCATCTCCTCTAGATAAGCCTGCAGCAATTATGGGAATGAATTGCTTGAATGCCACAATACCTACAGATCCACTACTATCAACCAAAGTGATAGCCCAACGAGAAACACCTTTTCCATTCGGGAAGGCATTTATAGACCAGATTCTACCGACTACATTTACTCTAGTTTCTATATCAATCATCTCTGAACTCTCTTCATCTTCAACAACATAAATACTAGATTCAGAATCTAGATCTATCACCAACTCGCTTTTCCAAATGGAGGTTAATGCATTTTCAATTTTAACTCTAGAATCATTTTGAATAGAGCGAGAAACTTTCTTTAGACCACCTTGACGATGTGTTCTGACCTTCGCCCTTTCATAACCATCAACCAATCTGAATGTTAATTCAATACTACCATCAGATTTTAGCGTTGGTCCACTCAACTCTCTTACTTCACCAATTACTGTATGGCGAGTCTTAATTTCTTGCATAGGAGTTATTGGCCACGCATGAGAGAATTTCTCAAGTCTTTTTTCAGAAGGTAAAATTAATTCATAATTACTATTTTCACAAATTCCTCTTAGTTCACATCTATTGCAACGTGCCTTAGGATCGGGGTCAACAGCTACCTCAGAAGGTATTCCTCCAACTTCAAAATATCTTAAAGGAGAAGGATTAGCGGGAAAATCAGAGATTTCAAGTGAATCATTGTTGTGTAACTTTTGATATAATTTCTCTAAATCTATATTCAACTGAGACATTTCTTTTTCACTTGGTATAGGAACTTGTTTAATTGTACCTGGACCTAAGTACCAGACTTCAAGAGATTCTACCTCGTTATTTCTAGAATGCGTTTCCCACCATAACCATGAATATAATCTCAATTGTTCAACATAGCCTCCTGAACGATCACCCTTACCTACAGAAGCTTTCAAGTCTACGATTCTGATTTTACCATTCCAACGATAGACCAAATCATATTCTCCCTGAAACCAGTCATCAGGGTGGCAAGTAGTCTCTGTAAATCCTGATGCATCTGGATCTACAAACCAAGGACGAGAGATTTCCCATGCCTCAACCCATGAAACACTAGAACCACTTTTTTGGGAGCATGGATGAGGAGATTTCCAATCTTTCGGAAATCCATCCGGAGATGGCCATTCAGGACGATATTGACCAACTCTCCAAGAATCTAAATTTGGTCCCCCATTATTATTCATACATGACTCAACTTGATCTAAATGAAGTCTAAGTCCGGCCTCTATCATTTGCATACCCTCATCAGGATTAATATCATCTGATTTACCTACACGATTTGGACTTGATTCCCAATCAGAAATTGCATTGTTCCAACAATAATCGAAATGGACTTTTGCGCGAGAAATTGCCCATTCTTCTAATTCTTCTCTATTCTTAGGCCATGAATCTTGTTCTCTTGTATCTAATTGAGGACCAATCCATCCAGTATCAGAATCATATGATACTGAACCGTCTTCATTCAGAGGAGAGGAAATCAAATTTCCATCATTAGGAGAAATTAGAACTGGAGATTCACGAAGTACTCTAGAGATACAATCTTCTACCGCATTACCCCTTAATATCTGTGGAGGTAGAGGACTCTTCAATTTAGGAATGTAAGAATAATACCAAAGCCGAGGGCAATTATTCCAGGTGATTACTTGAGATGCCGACAAACGCCTGTAAGGGTTTACCCCGGTCACTTCCGGATTGGCTCGTCTAACAGGCATGGTCAATGACTAAAGTCAGGGGTAAATGAACTCAACGTGTAAATTGAAGAAAAAACAGTATCATTCTTTCGAATTCAATATTACAACAGTCAGTTCCATTCTTTCAAAAGTAGGAGTAACCTCAACCATTGATACCTCAGAATCTACCATATCAGCAATATCTTCCGCAACAACTAGAGGCATTTCTATTCGAGAATTATCTTTATCCCAGTAAAGGAATCTTGAGGGGAGGCCTGTTTCTTTACAAATTTCATCGATCCAATCGGATTGTTCAGAAGGACTAGAATTTAACGCACCAAATATCAGTGTCCCATCATCAGTTAAGGTTTCATGAGGCGCTATTGTATGCTCACCTCGACGAATAAATCTCCTTCTCAATTGTCCAGAATCTTTGTAAGTTGCAGTACAGAACTTAAGATGAAAACCATATGGTTCCCTGATTGAACCGTCCAATGGGTCAGGAATACCAAATTGAGCAGCCATTACTCTGTCTCTCATCGTTATAGATAATTCAGCAGAACCGGCTGCACCTGCAGTGATTTCAGTAGAAAGATTAAATCCTCTCAATTCCATGTTATCATGATTTCCAACAGTGATTTCTAGTTCATTAAGATTCAAGAAATCTATATCCATTTCTCTTAATTTTTCTAACAATTTCATCAATTCTTCTTCTTTATCTGGTTCACAAGGCAACTCAACTCCAGTCAACATCCCAGATTCACTACAAGCAGTGATAGTTTCGCGATATTTTTCTGCTTCAAGATTCAAAAAATGAAATCTGATTTCATCTAGACCTGCTTCTGCGAAGTCTTTTGCCCATTCTGATTTGAATGGAATACTGGTATACATATGTAAATGAAAATCATCACCAAACTCTTTCTTTAATACCTTAATTCCTTCCAAAACACGTTCTCTTGCCATTACTGGATCCCCTCCAGTTATTCCGGCACCCGTGGCATTCATCGCCCTTGCTTCTTCAATTACCGCTTCCCAATCACCGATTTCGACTCTTCTTTCATTAGCATACATGAAATCAATTTCTCTTCTAGTCTCAGATAGAGGACAATAATCACACATCCAATGACAATGCCCGGTGATGAATAGGACTAATTTACTACCCATTTGACATTGTATACATCCTTCAGTATCCATTTCATTGGCTAAATCAGTAGATTTTAGGTCAATATCGATGGTCATGAAAATACCTCTAAAGCTTCATTAAGTAACCATTTGTGGAATCCGAAATCATCAGATAATTCAGGATGGAAAGTCAAAGCAATTCTATTGTTTGTTCTAACTCCTACTACTTCTTCTCCTAATAATGCTACAGCAGAAGATTTCAAACCTAAATCTAGAAATCTTGGAGCCCGAATAAAAACACCGGGGAAATCTCTGGATAGTAGGGATGAATATATCATTGATTGGAAGGAATTAGATTGATTACCAAATGCGTTTCTTGAGATATCTGCATCTACTATTCTCTCACCACCATCTTGTGGATCAGAAAGTAATATTGCTCCTGCACAAGTTCCTAGAACTGGCAAATTAGGGTTTTTTCTCATCCATTCAAATAATTCTGGAAATAATTGGGAATTGAGGCTATTCCCAGTAAGTCTCATTGTTGTAGACTCGCCCCCAGGGATTACAATTGCATTTGGATTACATTCAATTAAATCGTTTTTATTTCTAAGTTCAAAGATTTCTATATCTAGTTTAAGTTCCTCAGATACAGTATTTAGAGCTTTGAGATGAGCATGTCGAGCACCTTGTAGCATTACAAGCCCGATACGCAGCATATACTGTCGTCTAGACACTGTAACATGAACCCAACCCTTTGAACAATAGAATGGCCGATGCCATCAAAGACTTTCCCCCATACGCGTATGTATGGCCACAACAGGGCGCATACACAACTTTGGAGCAGGCCCAGCAGTATTGCCATTAGAGGTTGTTGAAGAATGTCGAAAATCACTACCTAACCTAAATAATAGTGGTTTTGGACTAATTGAAATAAGCCATAGAAGTCAAACATTTCAGAATATTGTAGATAGTTCAATGGAAAAATTAAGGAGAATCTTATCAATTCCAGAAGATTATACTGTACTTTATCTCCAAGGAGGGGCGTCATTACAATTCTATATGTCGGCCCTAAATTTACTTAGAGAAAATGAAAAAGTAGATTTCCTTGTTACTGGAGCATGGTCTCAAAAAGCGATGAAAGAAGCGAATAGAATTGGAGATGCTTCAGCAAGATGGGATGATAATGGAAATGGGTTTAGATCAATTCCCAAAAATGGAGAATATTCTATAAGAAAGGACTCATTATACTTACACTACACATCGAATAATACACTATTTGGCACTCAATTTCATCATCTTCCGGATAGTGATGGGAAACCTAGAGTTTTAGATGCGAGTTCAGATATTATGGGAGTACCACTAGATGTTAGTGCTCATGACCTAATCTATGCTGGTGCACAGAAAAACCTAGGTCCGAGCGGAGTTACAGTAGTTATCCTATCTCCCTGGGCAATGCAAAGAGTTCCAAAAAACCTACCAACAATGTTGGACTATTCAGTACATTCATCTAAAGGTTCATTATTCAATACACCAAACACATTTGGGATATTTGTTTTAGATAAAGTATTTTCATGGATAGAAGATAATGGAGGTTTAGAAGGGGCTATTTCTAGAAATAAGGCTAAATCTGATTTGCTTTACAAAGAGTTAGACAGAAGTGATTTTTGGTTACCACATGCTCAGAAAGATAGTCGTTCAGTGATGAATATAACTTGGAGGCTGCCAAATATTGAATTGGAGGAAAAATTTCTCAAAGAATCCTCTGAGGCAGGCCTTGGAGGTCTAAAGGGGCATAGAAGTGTAGGGGGAATTAGAGCCAGTTTATACAATGGCTGCCCTATTGAAAGTGTGGAAGCTCTGGTCACATTCATGGAAGAATTTGAAAAATCAAATAATAGGTGATTTTTTGAAAAACAAAGAAATTATTGGGCTAGTTGATTTTACTCTGCTAAAGCGAGAAAAAACAAAAAACGAATTAGAAAAATTCCTCCTAAAAGCGAATGAGTCTCGACCTCCAGCAGTATGCATATTCACAGAAGATATTCTTAATGCAAAAACAATTTTAGACTCTGGTATTCAAATTGCTGCAGTAGTAGGAGGATTTCCAGAAGGAAGCAGCAACTGTGATGAGATAAAAAAGGAAATTAGAACAGCTATTCAATTAGGGGCAGATGAAATAGATATAGTTCTAGAACCTCGAGAAGATGAGAAGTTTCCAAACGAAATAGAATTGGAAAAATTGGTAACTATGAGAGAAGCATCGGAGGGGAAAATTCTGAAAGTAATTATTGAAACACCTTTACTTTCTGAAAGGAAAATTAGGGCAGTGACAAGGATGTCTTTAGCAGTGGGGGTAGATTTCGTTAAAACCTGTACAGGAAAAAGAGGAGAATGTAAAGAGAGTGATGCGGATATTTTATCTTACGAATTAATGAGACATGAGTTAACTTTCAAGGAAGGTTTGGGAATGAAAATCTCTGGAGGGATAAGCGATAAGGACAAAGTAATCAGATTTATTGAAATCATAAGAAAAAATGATAACAGAATTATAGATGAAAAAAGATTGAGAGTCGGTTCTTCTTCGTTAATTGGAAATCTTATTACAATCGAATGATGAAAGAAATTAATACTGTTCATGCTAAATAGGGATGGCAGTGCGGCTCGATTAGAAGGTAGAAGTTGTGGTATCATTTTCAGACTTGGGAATAGGTCCCGCTATAGTTAAAGAATTGAATAAGCAAGGTATCACAGATCCATTCGAAGTCCAGAAAGAAAGTATACCTGATTCTCTGCTTGGAAGAGATGTTTGTTGCAGGGCTCCTACGGGTTCTGGGAAGACTCTAGCATTCGGACTTCCATTAATCGCCAGAACAAGGAGGGCTAATTCGAAAAGACCTACAGCACTAATTCTAACTCCTACAAGAGAATTAGCTGAACAAATTAATTCAGTGCTAAAACCAATTGCATTAGCCGTAGATAGGGATGTTGTCTCTATATATGGAGGAGTATCATACAAAAAACAGTATAATGCTCTGAATAAAGGAGTCGATATTTTAGTAGCATGTCCAGGTAGATTAATCGATCTTTTGGACAGACGTGCCCTAAAGTTAGATGATGTTGAAACAGTAGTGTTAGATGAAGCAGATAGAATGGCAGATATGGGATTCATGGACCCAGTTTGTGAAATCTTAGACCAATGTTCTGAGAATAGACAAACAATTCTATTTAGCGCGACATTAGATGATGAAGTTGCAGATTTGGTGAAGAATTATCAGAAAAATCCAGTGACAATCGAAGTCGGCCCCAAAGAAGTAAGCATTGAGAATATGCAGCATCTTTTCTGGACAATGAAGCCGCACCAAAAATTAAGAGTCACTTCAGAGATACTCACAAAATGTGGAAAAACTATGATTTTCTGTAAAACTAGAAGAGGAGTAGATAGATTGGGAGATGAAATGTATGATGCAGAAATAAATATTTCAACGTTACATGGAGGACTGAATCAAAGACAAAGAGACAGAGCAATCAGACGATTTACCAAAGGTGGTTCAATTGCATTAGTTGCGACTGATGTAGCTGCTAGAGGAATTGATATTCAAGGAGTAAATTGTGTTATTCATTATGACCCTCCTGAAAATGGGAAAGCATACAAACATCGTAGTGGAAGAACTGCCAGAGCTGGGGCGGATGGCGTTGTAATATCATACGTACAAAGATCACAACAAAGAGCATACAACAAAATACAAAATGAAGTTGGTATAAAAAGAAAATTTCAACCACCAAATGTAGATAATCTTACTGAATACCCTATGGAATATGTAGAAGAAGTATTTGAAGAAGAAGTAAGAAAACCTCCAAACAATAGACGCAGGAGGAATAGAAGACAAAGAGGGCCACCGCAGAAATCAAGAAGCTCTTCAGAGAGACAAAGGAAAAGGTCTCATAAATCTAAGCGTAGTAATAATAGGGATTCAAAAGATGGGAAAAAATTTAATCCTAATCATAAGAAAAAGAGAAGGAGTAATAGGTCTAAAAAACCGAAAAAGGGAAATAATAACGAGTAATGAATTATTATTTTACTGAAAAACAGAAACTCATTACATAAAAATGATTAAAACCCTTACTAATCCGGCGCTGGAATCATGAGCATGTGGATTAGAGCAATGACTGACTTGGGACCTACTAGAATTCGTGTACAATCAATCTGTGCATACCAATTTATCAAAGAAGAGGGAGGAGAAGGAGAAGTACTCTTAATTTACACCGCTGATAATACATTATTTGAGGTTCATGAAAATGTTTCAGGAATTCTAGAACTCCTAGATAATCATTTTGAAAATGATTTCATGAATTGATTTCAAGACCAAGGATCTATCGCTACGATATGTTCAATCTTGATTGAGTTAGAGTTCTCATAATCTGCTTTTTCAGATGCTGATTTCAAGATTCTCCTCATCCATCCAAGCATCATCAATTTCTCACATTTCTCTAATGAATTTTTAATGGAAGATAAGTCGCCTTGTTGAATATTATTTTGAAGATTATATTCTAAATCAGAAGCATAATCATAGTAAAGAAGTAGTAATTCTTCTACTGCATCATTATCTAATTTTTTACCGGATAATTGTTTCATGATATTCTTGATATTAATAGGCGATAACGATTCTATTCTTTGACCATTAGAGATACTAACTTCATCAGAACTTTCATTTAATGACGTTTCAGTTTGTTGAATATTATCCGAAGAAGTCGTTTTTGAAGACATATGCCTAATTTTTATTGTACCTACTTTCTCATTATCAGCTTCTTCAGCAGCCGAAAGAAGAGAGTTTTTGAGATAGTTTTCAAGTATCTCATTTGCATTAACTACTGCTGCGGAACTGACTGATTCTACATTTTCAATCTCTTCTATCATTAGGCCTCTAGTTCGGCTAAATCCAAGTCTCGTTCTATTAGGATCAGATAGGGTTTTCTTACCCGGCTCATTTAGCAAAGTTTCTTCCTCCATTTCTCT